>Ga0207716_100074_pt1 | contig 141265 bp, 121 predicted proteins | sample TtaePargueraPR_FD_187739 | JGI IMG/M metagenome (GOLD analysis project Ga0207716, IMG submission 187739) | Aerobic enrichment media microbial communities from Bioluminiscent Bay, La Parguera, Puerto Rico - Tt and P2 (5) (SPAdes) | ecosystem: Environmental > Aquatic > Marine > Unclassified ... | reverse complement strand
TTCAGCGCCTCACGCTCGATCTTCAGCTGGATCAGCCGCCGCTCGAGACGGTCCAGCGCCTCCGGCTTGGAGTCCATTTCCATGCGGATCTGGCTGGCAGCTTCGTCTACCAGATCAATCGCCTTGTCCGGCAACTGCCGGTCGGTGATGTAGCGATGGGACAGCTTGGCGGCTGCGATGATGGCGCCGTCGGTTACCTCGACACCATGGTGTACCTCGTAGCGCTCCTTCAGGCCGCGGAGAATGGCAATGGTGTCTTCCTCGCTGGGCTCGCTGACCAGAACCTTCTGGAATCGACGCTCCAGGGCCGCGTCCTTCTCGATGTTCTCACGGTATTCGTTAAGAGTCGTCGCACCTACGCAGTGCAGCTCACCGCGGGCCAGGGCAGGCTTGAGCATATTGCCGGCATCCATCGAGCCCTCGGCCTTACCGGCACCGACCATGGTGTGAATCTCATCGATAAACAGGATGATCTGGCCTTCCTGCTTGGACAGCTCGTTCAGCACTGCCTTCAGGCGCTCCTCGAATTCACCGCGGAACTTGGCACCGGCAATCAACGAGCCCATGTCGAGGGACAACACCTTCTTGTCCTTCAGGCCGTCGGGCACTTCGCCGTTCACAATACGCTGGGCCAACCCCTCAACAATGGCGGTCTTGCCCACCCCGGGCTCACCAATCAGCACCGGGTTGTTCTTGCGGCGACGCTGCAACACCTGAATGGTGCGGCGGATTTCATCATCACGTCCGATAACCGGATCAAGCTTGCCGGCGGCGGCACGCTCGGTCAGGTCAATCGTGTACTTGGACAGAGCTTGACGGTTCTCTTCAGCACTGGCATCACTCACCGGTTCGCCTCCACGGATATCATCAATCGCTTTTTCCAGGGCCGCTCTATCGACGCCCTGCTCTTTCAGCACCCGACCGAGGGTACCGCGGTCTTCCAGCGCCGCCAGCAGCATCAGCTCACTGGAAATAAACTGGTCCTGACGCTTCTGGGCCAGCTTGTCGGCAATATTGAACAGCCGCCCCATGTCATTGGAAATCCCGACATCCCCCGCAGACCCCTGGACGACGGGGAGGCTGTCAATTTCCCGGGCAACCGCCTGGCGCAAACGGCCCGGATCTGCGCCGACCTGTTTCAACAGCGGTTTTACGGAGCTGCTGTCCTGGTCCAGCAAGGCCTGCATCAGATGCACAGGCTCAATAAAGTTATGGTCCTTGCCCACCGCAAGGGACTGGGCATCCGCAAGGGCGGTCTGCAACCGGCTGGTAAGCTTGTCGATTCGCATAGTGTGTCGATCCCTAATCTCTGTCGTTCGGTGCCACCAGCCCGGTTAATCGGCGGGCAACACCAGATTGCTTTGACATTTAATGTAGGGGCTCGCGGGCCGACTTCAAGCTAGGGGGCACGCTAATGGCCCGGAACTTGACCGGTATCAGGTAAGCCAGATGATGCTCGCCATGCGGCCGGTCTGGCCGTCACGACGATAGGAGAAGAAGCGGGCCGGGGCACTGACAGTGCATAAACCTCCGCCATAGATCTCGGCCAGGCCAATGCCGGACAGGCGTTGACGGGCGAGCATATAGATGTCCGCCATGAAATGACCGGGGCGGGCACCGGTCGGCGTAAAAGCCGTCGCAGCTTGAGGATCGCAACCGACAAATGCCTGCCGGACCTCCGGCCCCACCTCAAAACAGGCCGGACCAATCGCGGGCCCCAGCCAGGCCATCAGCCCGGATGGATGGCCAAGCGACTTTGCTGTGCGCTCCAGCACGCCATCGCACAAACCGCGCCAGCCGGCGTGGGCCGCGGCAACCCGGGTGCCGACCCGATCGCAGAAAAGCACCGGCAGGCAGTCGGCAGTGAGGATCGCGCACACCGTGTCCGGCACGGTCGTGAAACTGGCATCGGCCGGTGGCACGCCACTGACCGGCAACTCGACTATCGAGTTGCCGTGAACCTGATCAAGCCAGCCAAAGCGCTGGCCGGCGACACCACAGTAGCGCGCCAGGCGCTCCCGATTCTCCCGGACTGCCGCAACGTCATCTCCCACATGGCTGCCGAGATTCAGACTCGCCCAGGGTGCCGGGCTGACTCCACCCAACCGGGTCGTACACAGCGCCCGGACATTCGCGGGCGCCGGCCACTCCGGTATCAGGAGGGTTTGCTCAGAAATCATCACGCTCGAGATCCTGGACGTGCTTGCGCAGGGCGGCCAGCAACCGCTCCATATCCTCCGGCAAGGGCACTTCCCAGCTCATCTCCGCTCCGGTTGCCGGGTGCTCAAGGGTCAGCTTGCGGGCATGGAGAGCCTGCCGGTGGAAGGCGGACAACACTTCCCGCAGCTCATCCGTAGTGCCTTTGGGGAGGCGAATCCGGCCGCCATACAACTGGTCACCCACCAGTGGATGTCGAACGTGGGCCATGTGGACCCGGATCTGGTGGGTACGGCCGCTTTCGAGTTTGCAGCGGACGTGGGTATGGGCGGCAAAGCGCTCGATCAGGCGATAATGGGTAACCGCCGGTTTGCCAGTACCGACCACCGCCATCTTCTTGCGCTCACGGGGGTGGCGGCCGATAGGTGCATCCACCGTCGCACCGCCGGTCAGTGTCCCGACAACGACCGCTTCGTATTCGCGCCCCATGGTACGGGTCTGCAACTGGTCCACCAGAGAGGTATGCGCGATCAGACTGCGGGCCACCACCATGATTCCGGACGTATCCTTATCAAGACGGTGGACGATGCCGGCACGGGGCAGGTTTTCAACCTCCGGGGCATAATGCAGCAACGCATTCACCAGGGTACCGGCAGCATGACCTGCAGCCGGGTGGACCACCAGGCCGGCGGGTTTGTTGATCACCAGCAGGTGTTCGTCCTCGTAGACGATATCCAGGGTGATGGACTCCGCCTCCCAGCTCACCTGGGCTTCGGGCTCGGCATCCAGCTCAATCCGGTCATCCAGCATTACCCGGTCCCGGGGCTTGCAGGTCTTGCCATTTACCGTCAGGGCACCGCTTTTGATCCAGCCCTGCAGGCGAGACCGGGAGTGTTCCGGCATCAGCTCCGCAGCCGCCTGATCGAGGCGCTTGTCGCTCAGTGACGAGGGTACGGTAAAGGTTGCAGTAATACGATTTTCAGCAGTCATTCATGCCCCAGGGCCAGTTTGGGTGTTACGCTTGGTCCGGATTGGCAGCTCAGGGTACCGGGACACTGCACAAGGGCAGACAACCCCGCTACAATGGCCAACCAATCCGACGCTTCATCATTATACGGGAATCCGGCATGAGATCGTTTGTTCGTTTTACAGCAGTGTTCGCCATGGCGTTACTGATCAGCGCCTGCGCCTCCAACAAACAGGAGGAAGTGCTGCCGGAGGAGAGTTACTACGAGAAAGCCCGCGAGGCCATGAACTCGGGCAACTTCAACGAGGCGGAACAGAACCTCGATTTCCTTGAAACCTACTACCCGTTCGGCCGCTACGCCGAGCAGGCCCAGCTGGACCTTATCTACGCCCGCTACCAGAATCTCGACCTGGAAGGAGCCCGGGCTGCGGCAGACCGCTTCCTGCGCCTCAATCCGCAGAGCGAACACGCGGACTATGCACTCTATATGCGCGGAGTCGCCTCGTACAACCTCGATGTTGGCCTGGCTGCCCGTTACTTCCCCACCGACGTCAGCGCCCGCGATCCCGGTGAGCAGCGCCAGGCCTTCCGGGACTTTTCCGAACTGCTTAACCGTTATCCCGCCAGCGAGTATGCAGCGGACGCCCGCCAGCGCATGATTGCCATTCGCAACCGGTTGGCCGAACTGGAGGTGCATGCAGCCCGCTACTATATCAAGCGCGAAGCGTACGTGGCTGCCAATAACCGGGCCCGTTTTGTCGTGGAAAACTACTCGACGTCCCCCGCCGTGGAAGAGGCTCTGATTATTCTGGCGGAAACCTACCAGGCCATGGACCTGAGCAAAGCCGCCGAAGATACCATTGCCATGCTGGCAGCCAACTTCCCGGACAGCGATGCCTTTGACGAAAACAGGCAGTTCCAGCCCAGCAAGCTTAAGCGGGAAAACCGCTCGCTGACCAGCGTGATCACCTTCGGCCTGTTCGGCGACGAATAATAGGCCCGGGCGGGTGCCCTGCCAGCTACCCGCCCAAGGCCCTCACTTGCCGCTCTTCCAGCCGTTGGTGATCGGATAGCGGCGATCCTTGCCAAAGCCACGCTCGGTAATGCGCACCCCGATGGGTGCCTGGCGGCGCTTGTATTCGTTGATATCCACCAGCCGCACCACGCGATCCACGTCGGCACGCGCAAAGCCTTCCGCTACGATGGCATCGGCACTGAAATCCCGCTCAACGTACAGATTGAGTATCTGGTCCAGCACGTCGTAGCCCGGCAGACTGTCCTCGTCCTTCTGGTCCGGCGCCAGTTCCGCTGAAGGTGGCCGGGTAATCACCCGCTCGGGAATCACCGCAGACACCGTATTACGGTAACGGGCCAGGCGGAACACCAGGGTTTTCGGCACATCTTTCAGCACATCAAACCCGCCGGCCATGTCACCGTACAGGGTGGAATAGCCAACCGCCATTTCACTCTTGTTGCCGGTGGTCAGCACCAGCGAACCAAACTTGTTGGACAGCGACATCAGCAAGACGCCCCGCAGCCGTGCCTGCAGGTTCTCTTCGGTGGTATCCGGCCGGGTGCCGTTGAATGGCGCGGCCAGGGTGGCCATGAACGCATCGTACATCGGTTCTATAGAGAACACGTCGTACTGTACGCCGAGTGCTTTTGCCTCCGCCTCGGCATCTTCCAGGCTCATGCTGGAGGTGTAGCGGAATGGCATCATCACCGCCCTCACCCGCTCGGCACCGAGGGCATCCACCGCAATTGCGACGGTCAGCGCCGAATCGATGCCACCGGAGAGACCGAGTACCACCGAGCGGAAACCGTTCTTGTTGACGTAATCCCGTACCCCCAGCACCAGCGCCCGGTAGACATTCTCTTCCAGGGACGGCTCGGCCAGCGGCGGCTGCGACACCGGCTGGCAATGGTGCTCATTGAGAAACTCCACCGGGAACAGTCCTTCGGCAAACTGGGGCACCTCCACCGCCAGGGCACCAGAGTGATCGAACACCATGGAGCCGCCGTCAAACACCAGCTCGTCCTGCCCGCCCACCAGGTTGGTATAGACGATGCTGACCCGGTTCTCGCGGGATTTACGCTCCAGCAGCGCCTTGCGACGGGCCTGCTTGTCGATGTCATAGGGTGAGGCATTCAGATTAAGGACCAGTTTTGCACCGGCGGCGGCCGCTTGTTCCACCGGACCATCGTGCCAGATATCCTCACACACGGTGATCCCCACCGGGATCCCGCGAATGTCCAGAACACAGGGTTGCGAACCGGCTGCGAAATACCGCTTCTCGTCAAACACCTGGTAGTTGGGAGGGAACTGCTTGAAGTAGCGGGCGCGCACCTGCCGGCCCTCGATCACCAGCGCCGCGTTGTACAACAGACCGCCATGACGGACCGGTGCACCAATGACCACCACCGCCGCAAAATCCTCCTGCAGCAGGCTGTCCAGCGCCTCCTCGATGCGCAGGTCCAGACTGGGCCGCAACAACAGGTCCTCGGGAGGGTAGCCGGTCAGGCAGAGCTCCGGAAACACCACCACATCCGCCTGATGGTCCTGCTCGGCCTTGCGCACCGCTTCGATCACAGCACGGGTGTTACCCGGGATATCACCCACCAGGAAATCCGTTTGCGCCATCACCAGTCGCAGGCGGTGGGCGGAACTGGCGGCGCGCGCTGGCGCTTCGGCGGGACGGGACATAAAGCGGCTCCTGTAACTCATTGCCATGAAAAGGCTATTATAACCCCCTCAGGCACAGGAATTCTCCCGGGAAACCCGCAAACAATGGTCAATACTGCTCCACCCAGCACCGGCAACTGGCCACAGGCCCCCCTGCTGGCCCAGCGCGGCAAGCTGTTCCGCATCTACAACCACTACCGGGTAGTGATCAGCCTGCTGTTACTTGGCCTGCTGTTTGTCGACCCGGCCAATTTCGACAGCCGGTTCCGGATGCTGGACTACTACCAGGCCGGGGTGGTGACCTACCTGGCCATTAACGGCTTTATTTCCCTGATCATGTTCGCCGGCTTCCAGCCCCAGCAACGCCACATCACCCTGTCGATTCTGGCGGACATCCTGATGATGCACTGGCTGCTGCTGTTCAGCACCGGCATCACCAACGGGCTGGCCAACCTGGTGATTGTGTCCGTTGCCGCTGGCAACATTCTCACGCCAAGCCGCGTCGGCACCTTCTATGCCGCCCTCGCCGCCATCTGTTCGCTGGGCATTTCCCTGTGGGCGGTGATTGCACTGGACGCCCACGCCGACGACATCGTGCGGGCCGGCTCGCTGGGCATCCTCTACTTTGCCGCCGCCTTTGTTCTGCAATACATTTCCCGGCGGATGATCCGCAGCGAAGCGCTTGCCTCCTCACGGGCCCAGAGCCTGGCGGAACTGGAACAGATTAACCGCCAGATTATCCAGCGCATGCGCACCGGCATCCTGGTCATGGACCACCTCGGACAGATCCGGCTGGCCAATGCCGCTGCCGAGGAAATGCTGTTCGAGCACACCGTCGAGGACGACAACCGGCTGCCGGCACGGGGCCGCGCCCTGCCCGTCACCTTGCGGGAGGGCCTGAACCACTGGCTACAGGACCCCAACCGGCGGGTAGAAACCTTTCAGCCAACCCCCGGCTCCCCTGTCCTGCAGGCCAGCTTCACCCGCCTCGACCAGGAACGGGGCGACCAGATCCTGGTGTTCATCGAAGACACCAGCAAAGTGACCCAGCAAGCCCAGCAGATGAAACTGGCTTCGCTGGGAAGGCTGACTGCAGGCATCGCCCATGAAATCCGCAACCCGCTTGGCGCCATTAGCCATGCCGCGCAACTGATGGCGGAGTCCGGTCACCTTGAGGCCGGCGATCGTAAAATGCTCGACATCATCCAGCGTCATTCCCGACGTGTTAACGGCATCATCGAAAACGTACTGGACCTGTCCCGCCGCCGGCCCGCCGATACCGACCTGATCGATGTCGGGCAATGGCTCAGTGAGTTCCGCGAAGACTACCTGCACACCGTCGGTGCCAATGGCAGTGCCAATCCCCCGGAGATCAGCCTCCACCTTGCCGAGGGCACGCCACCGGCACGCTTCGACCGCAGCCAGATCGAGCAAGTGCTGGTCAACTTGTGTGACAATGGCCTGCGCTACAGCGCGCAACACTGCGGCCACCCTAGCCTGGAGTTGTCGGCAGGGGCCACCGCCGATGGCCAGAAAGCCTACGTTGACGTGCGGGACTTTGGTCCGGGCATCTCCCCGGAGAACCGCACCTCGGTATTTGAGCCCTTCTTCACAACCGACAAAAGTGGCACCGGACTCGGTCTTTATCTGGCGCGGGAACTGTGCGAGGCTAATCAGGCCCATCTGTCTCTGCTGGACGATGGCCAGCCGGGGAGCTGCTTTCGCATTACCTTTGCTCACCACGGTCGGCTGATCTGAATAACAACCGGAAACTGACACCACCTGATGACCAATCACACCGCGCTCATTGTTGACGACGAACCGGATATCCGGGACCTGCTGGAGATTACCCTCACCCGGATGGGCATCAACACCCTCACCGCACCCGACATTTCCAGTGCCAGGGCGCTGCTGGCAGAGCACCAGCCCCAGTTGTGTCTCACCGACATGAACCTCCCCGACGGCAATGGTATCGACCTGGTAGGCTGGATTGGCCAGAACTGCCCCAACACCCCTGTCGCAGTCATTACCGCCTACGGCAACATGGATACTGCCATCGAAGCCCTGAAGGCGGGTGCCTTTGATTTCGTCTCCAAACCGGTGGAACTGCCACGGCTGCGGGAGCTGATCAACAGCGCCCTCAAACTGTCGGACGCTCCGGCCGACGCAGCTACCCTGGGTGATGATCCCGGGCTGTTACTGGGCAATTCGGCGGAAATCAAACGGCTACGCAGCCAGGTGAGAAAGCTCGCCCGCAGCCAGGCGCCGGTCTTTATCAGCGGCGAGTCCGGCAGCGGCAAGGAGCTGGTGGCGCGGATGATTCACCTGCAGGGGCCGCGGGCAGAAGGGCCGTTTATCGCCGTCAACTGCGGTGCCATCCCCTCCGAGCTGATGGAAAGCGAATTCTTTGGCCACAAAAAGGGCAGCTTCACCGGCGCGGTGGACAACAAGGACGGCCTGTTCCGCTCGGCCGATGGCGGCACCCTGTTTCTCGACGAGGTAGCGGATTTGCCGTTGGCGATGCAGGTCAAACTGCTGCGGGCCATCCAGGAAAAAGCCGTGCGACCGGTGGGTGACACCAAGGAAATCCCGGTGGATATCCGGGTACTGAGTGCCACCCACAAGAACCTGCCGGAACTGGTCCGTGAAGGCAGCTTCCGCCAGGACCTGTTCTACCGCATCAACGTCATTGAACTGGCCGTCCCCCCGTTGCGGGAACGACCGGACGACATTGCGCTGCTGGCCCGTCATATTCTCGAGCGCATTGCCCGGGAATACGAATGTGAGCCGGCTACCCTGGCGCCCGCCGCCCTGGAGCGACTGAAAGCCTATCGCTTCCCCGGCAACGTGCGGGAGCTGGAGAACATCCTCGAGCGGGCGTTCACGCTTTGCGACAACGATCAGATTGGCGCCGGGGACCTGCACCTGGGCAATGCTCCGCAACCGCTGGCAACCTCCGACGCCACAACCGACAGCCGCGACGATCTGGTGGCGCCGGAACTGCCCGACGGCGACATCGACCTGGAGGGCTTCCTTGAAACCATCGAGCGTCAGGCCATCGAGAAAGCCCTGGAAGCAACACGCTGGAACAAGACCGCCGCGGCCAAGAAGCTGGGCATCAGCTTCCGCGCATTGCGCTATCGGCTGAAGAAGCTCGGGATGGAGTAGGAAACCCGCCGCCAGCATGACTCGGGGCAGCCCCTGGCTGCCCCGAATACCGCTCCGGCAAACCGAATCAGCGACTGATCAGCTCGCGCCAGCCCAGCCGGCCGCGGAGAGTCTGGTCGCCGAAATCCACCACGTTTTCGTTGGTGAAGTCCTGCAGATCGCCGATCCCGCCCGCGGTATTATCGAACATCACATTACCCAGAATGCGTGACATCGACAGGATTCCACCGGTGAAATAGAAACCCGAGGCCACCAGATCCTGGCTGTTTACCTGGCCGTCGCCGTTGGTATCAAACACCTGGCGCCCCGGATCCGTGCCGTCCAGATCCACAAACATGCGGAAGCTGGCACCGTTGGAGGCGCAGTCGTTGGTGGGCGGGATGGTGGTGTTGAACAGTATGGTGTTACCCCGCACCTGCGGCACCATCACCACCCGCTCCCCGGAGATAGTGTCAAAATCGATATACCAGCCGGAGTATTCACCGTTTTTGTCGCCCCAGGCCAGGCTGTCACTACTCAGGTTGCGCACCAGGCCGTCTGCCGTCACGGTTTCGCTGATATCCCGGGCCAGCAGGTCTGCCTTCGTCAGTGCCGAACTGCCCGAGTCCCAGACTGCGTAAAACGACTGCGTCGCCGGCGTGACCAGCACGTCATCCTGGCTCAGGTACTGCCCGGTTCCGAACAGCACCAGCAGGTTAGGGGCGTTCTGGCTGGTGGATTGCACATAGGGGTTGCGCACCACCATTGGCGCCGAAGTTACCGGTTGCCCTGAAGGTGCTGTGAACAACGGTACCGGCACGTCAGTGCCACTGACCTTCTGGTTGTAGGCGCTACTCCACGCATCCGTGGCGGCATCGTAGGCAAACGCCCAGATCCGGCCATCCAGGTCACTGGCGAAGATCCGGTCCACGAGTTTGTCCGCGTCAAGATCGATCAGGCGCAGGTCGGCGTTCATCCCGCCGGATTCCGGCCCTGCATCAACTTCATAAAACCAGTAATCGCTGTTCTCCGTCCAGGTACCGTCCAGACCACCTTCGAGGCGCAGCATGAAAAGTCCGGTACGCCCGCTCGGCGCATCCAGTCCGTTGCCGAACACCGCCACCCACTCATAGCCGGAACCCAGGTCCGTCAACATGACGTTGACCGGCTCGATTACATAACCGAGGTCATCACTGACAAACTCCCAGAGTGCGAGATCACCCGCATCGAACTCACTGACCGCATCCGGATCAGTGATATCCAGCGCAAACAGCCCACGCCCGCCAGCCCTCAGGCCACCGATCAGGAGCGTCCGCCACTGGTCGCCGCTACCAACATCAATAAAGGCATCGGCCACCGTTGGCGTCAGGTCGACATAGTAACGGTGCAGATAGGCCGGATCCGTCAGGTAATTGAGCCCCTGCCCCGGCTGGTCACTGAACACGAGGTTGGGTACATAGGCGAACAGCTCGGTACCGCCGGTAGCTTCCCGGGTCGCGTCGAAGGCGTGGAGCATGCCGTCGTTGGCGCCGACGTAGACTACCGGTGTGCGCGCCGAAATTGCGTCGGAATTGCGGAAATCGGAATAGCGGGCGCCTTCCGCGCCATAGGGCGGCACATCTGGCCAGCCCATCCCGGGACGATCAACAAACACTGGCGCGCTGTGCACGATATCCCCGAGACGACTGTCACGGATCCGGAACGGCCCTGCCGGCACTTCGCTGCCACGATCGCCACGGAGATAAGCCAGCCGGTCCTTGGCGAGGTCCTCGGCCGCCGCGGCGTCCAGCGCGTCGGTGCCCACCAACAGATCCGCCCTCTGAGCGGTCGTCAGCGCATCCCAGCTGAATGCCACGCCGGTTCCCGAATCCGGGTTGTAGGTGATGATGTCCCGCGGGCTGGCACTCAGGTTACGGTCATCCAGCCGGGCACCGGCTTCCCACACCACCTCCCCGATGTAGGACCCTGACTCATCCTGCACCAGACGGCCATTGTTGCTGTTAAGGCCGCGCGCCGCCAGCTGGCCACTCCAGCGCCGGCTGTTGAAAATCGCACTGAAGATCAGTGAATCGGATTCCACCGTGGCGCTGCTGAAGGTCACGGCGGCCGCCGCACCTGACTGGTTGTCGATATCCTCCAGCGCCCGGTTGAGCCCTTCGCTGATTTCCGACGGCAGGCGGGCATTGTAGATCTCACCTTTGCCGTTAACCGTGGCCCGGTAAAGGTCATCAATCTGGTAGGTCAGGATATTCGCACTGACGGTGTTGGCATCCGGCCAGACGGGCGGGTTGTCATAGGCTGCATCCACAGAGTTGTAGAGCGTGCCGTCAATCTGCTGGCCGTAGACACTTCCTTTGGCGCCGAGCAAAACCCCGTAAGTATTCATGTGCAGGTTGGTATTGCAGTCCAGCCGTGGGTCGGGATCGTCGTCCAGACACTGGCCGGGCACGCGCACCTGCCCCGCCAGCAGATCACTGCGCAGGTTATCGCTGAAATACCGGGAGGCGATCTCCGCCAGGGTGGACGATTCGGACTCGTAGTCGGTGGCAAAGCCGTCGGTGTACATCAAGGTGTAATTGCGCTGGCACTCATACTGAATCGGTGCGCCGTCTCCCGTACGTTTGTACTGGGCACCCACGAAGTCCAGCGCACCGCGTAACGGCGCCTCGTTGGTTGCGGGAACACCGTCGTAGGCGTGGTAGACCTTTGTCAACAGGCTCTCGAAATCGCCACCGGTGCTGCGGTCGCTGGTATCAAGCATGGCGACATCAGTGGCCTGATCGTTCACCGTGACCAGATCGGCGCGGACGCCACTGATGGACTGCAGCGATTTGCCGAGCCCGTATCGCACGGACTGGTGACGGCGGCGGTGGTACTGGAACCAGTTGGAAAAGTTCTGCAACTCCTGGTGGTAGGTGCGCTCGTATTCGGTGCCGGCGTTGTAGATTCGGTCTTGGTTTACCCGGACCTTTTCGAGGCAACGGCCATCCGGCGCAAGAGTACCTTCAAATTTGCCGCCTGGTCGTTCAAAAACGAGGGAATTTTCCAGTGACCAGTCCTGGATCACCGATTGGTACAACGCAGGATCCGGCGCCGCACAGCTGCCATCAAGGAACAGTGCGAGCGGGTCCGCTTTGAAGCGGAAGCTTCCTTCGGCAACCGGGACGAAGTAGGTTGCCGGTGTGTAGGCGACACACTGGTAAAACACATCCTGAACACCGTCGCCCACGAAATCCTGGAAGTTCAGGGTCAGTTGCTCGGCCGTGCACCCCAGCCCCATGCTGGTCACACTGGAAAGGCTGGTTTTGCCGTCGAGCCCTTCCGTCACGACCGTGCTGATGTTTTCCAGTGACTGGTTGCCAATTTTCAGTTGCTCGCCAATACCACCCGAGAACGCGAACGGCATGATCCGGGTTTCTGCCAGCGGATACGTTTCCAGGCAGAATTCCGGCACCTCGCCGATGCCCCACTGGGCCCACCATTCGGCAACCGCACACCAGCCATCTTCAAACACACTGGTAAAACCATCCAGCAACTCGGCGCCAGCCGTGGTAGCCGCGTCATCGAAGGTCAGCGAATAGTTGGGATCCAGCAGCGGATTACCGAGTTCCGCCGCGGCGTAGGCTGCGCCCGGCCAGGGTTCGTAGGTCGCAGAGGGGTCGTAGTACTGTGGGTTGTATGCGCTGGAGCGCATGAAGCCAAACGCATTGATTGGCGGCACAACAAGGTAGTCTTCGTTCAGGCGCTGGCCGTTATAGCGGCGCACGCCTGAGCTCTCCGGAGCCAGCGAGGTCTCAAACAGATAACCGTAGGCGGCATCGCCGATCAACTGGCTGGTGACTTGTGCCTTGAACGCCGCCAACTCGTCACTGCCAAACGTTGGTGCGGTCTGTTCAATAAGATTACCGAACCAGGTCGTCAGGGTCTCGTCGTCAACACGGCCATAGGCCGCGCCATCGAAGAGAACCTCCAGATCCATATGCCGGGAGTCATCCATCGTGAAGACGACGTTATGCTTGACTCCCTGACTGATGAACAGCGGCGTTTGCGACGGGGTCAGTTCCGCGGCAAAGCCTGCCGCCGGGAACACCAGTCCGCAGGCAATCAGCAGATTCCGGACAAACACAATCAAGCGACCACTCATAGTTCACCTGCGTAATAGACTTCGACGATACGGCGGGCGTTGCCGCTGAACCCCTGGGACATAGCGACAATACGGAACCCCTGTGGCCGCGCAGCGCCGGTGGTCAAATCCTGGCGACCGGCCATCACCACATCGGTCACCTGACTCATACCGGCCACATCACCGACCAGTTCAATGAAATAACGGGGCACCGGAAACGTCCTGCCGTCAAAGGCGCCCTGCCAGGCGGTGTAGGTTTCGGTGGCCTCGAAACTGGCACCGTCGGCCCAGGTAGCGGCCTGTTCCGGGTCGGGAGCAGAGCCCGCCACGTAGAGAGGACCGCCTTCGTCAAAATCCGAAAGCACGACCAGGCCATTATCGATACGGCGCTCGGCCTCCCGCAGCACATCTTCGGTAAGCTCAAGGGTGACGTCGCCATCGCGCTGGGCGTTGACCATCAGCTCCTGCATAGTCACCCGCTCCATGTTGCTGGCGGCGAGCAGGGTCAATACCAGCAGGATCAGCAGCGTCATCACCAGCGCAGCACCGTGCTGGCGCCTCAGATTCGTTGTCACCATCGCTCACCCCTCCCCGATAATCCGGTTGCGAATACTGGACGTGAAGGTATAGGCCCGATACAGAGCGCTGTCCGCCGGTGTCTGCAATCCGGTAGCAGCACTGGTGCAATCCAGCCAGCCCGGGAAGCAGACCGCCACCGGGTCATCACTCACACTCTCATCGCGGGACCGCACAAGGAGGCTGACCCTGACCGCCAGCGTGGTCGCCAACACATCCTCGGCATCGGCATCGGTGGCTGCGGGCGGATCCCGCCATTCATTCACCGCGCCATCGCCATCCGTGTCGACACCGATGAGCGTGCGCATGTCACGGACTTCCGCAACCAGCTCCACGGCAGCTCCCAGACTGCTGGCATCGCCACTGTTGCTCTCCACCAGGGCTCGTTCAACCACCAGCGAACGCCGGCCGCTGGCGTCTGCCTGTACCGAGTAACGGGTCACGGAGGGCCGATACACCTTGGCGTTGTCGCTGTACTTCTTGGGCATGGTTTTAATGGCATTGCCGGGCGTCATGGTTCCACCGGTGTTGTGAACCACCAGATCGTTGCCATTCTCGTTTGCCTTGCTGACCTGGAAAATATTGGCGTTCTCGCAATCGCTAACCAGCAGGATGTCACCCACATCAAACATCGATGCATCACTGACGTGCAGGGACGCTGAATCCGCCGCCGGCACCTTGTCCACGGTAACCTCCGGGCCGCCACCAATGCCGCGGAGGACAATCACGTGGGAGCCATCAACGATGGCATTGGTGGAATCGCTGTCAGCGTAAATTTCCAGGCCCCGGGTGAAGTCCAGCACGTCATCCGTGCCCCCCGGATTCAGGTTGTTCTGCACCGATGTTGCCTCGGTAATGCAGCCCCAGTAATCGGCATTACGAACTTCCCGCGCCAGGATCATCGCGCCTTCACGGCCGGACTCCTGCACGTTCGCCAGCGCCTGGCTAAGGACAAACGATTGCTTGTTGGCGACAAAGATCTGCACCAGCCCGGCCATCAGGATCAGCCCGAGGGTCATGGAAATCATCAATTCGATCAGTGACAGGCCGGTTTGCCCATCGTGAACTGGCTTGCTGGAGTTACGCATTGATCAGCCTCGCCCTGAGAACGAATTCATTGCTGCTGCGCTCGGACCCGGTGCTGTTGCCATCCCCGTCGACCAGTTCCCGGCCCTCGCGCTCCTCCCAGCGGATGGTTATGGTGGCCACGCCATTCGCCATATCGACTGCCGCCTGCGCATCCGGCAACTCCCGGCTGACGTTCATACACCACTGGCGACGATCCAGTGCGGCCACATCCGTCGATGCAGGGGTGTCCGCGACCGCCGCGGTACACTGGGCGAAAGTCATGTTGTACGCGTTCCACTGGCCAGGATTGGCCCGCATCCGCTCCACCATATCCGTGGCCAGCAGGGTTGCCCGGGTACGGGTTTCGGCATTACTGTTCATCTTGAGGGTGAAAACCTGCATGCTGGCCACCCCCAGTAACCCGATGGCAAAGATGAGTACCGCCACCAGCACCTCAATCATTCCCACACCACGCTGATGCCCCGTCATCCGCCACCTCCACAGTTTGCTGCACTGGTCCGAATCTGGCCGCCACCGTTGATCTCGATCAGCTGGCCGTTCGAAAGACCATCGGCACACAGGGTCAGGCTGTAGGCCTGCTCTTCGATCGCAAAGCCTGCACCGTCAAATCCGAAAGGAGCTGTAGCAAGGGATGAGGCAGATCCACTAACAGATACCAGCCCGCTGTTGCCTTCCATCATGCGGATGATCTCCGCGTCGGAGCGGGCGCCATCGCCATTGGCATCCCGCCAGACAACCGCGCCGGAAGACCAGGCGGTGCCGGTCAATGGCGATACCCAAACCCGATCCGCACGGCGCAGCGCCTCGCTGCGTGCCTGGTTAAGTAACCCGAGCATCTGATTGGAGGTGGCCGTCAGCCGGTTCTGGTTGATCATGGTGACCATGGAAGGTACGGCCCAGCCAACAACAATGGCCAGCACCGCGATGGTTACGATCAGCTCAATTAATGTGAACCCTTTTGCGGGTTTGAGCGTCATATAAAAAAACTCCCGATACAGCGCGCTGTGCAGGAAGAAAAAACCCTCCCTATCATCGCGACATTACAGCATCTCGCGAGGCTTGTACGTGGCATAAACGGACAGATTCGGGCAATTTTTCAACAATTGACAATCCTGAAACATTGCGACGTGCGTCACAAATCTCCAGATACATTCCACAACCAACGGAAGCACTGCTAGTCTTGGCGATTCCCGGGCAGGATGCCCGATCACAGACATGGATGCCTACACATGAAACACCTTCCAAAGGTCGGAGCCTGCCGTGGCTTCACGCTTGTCGAACTTCTGATTGTTCTTGCCATAATTGCGATATTTGCGGGGCAGGTAGTGCCAGCAATGGGAGATCTGGTGGACGCCGGGCGAAAGCGAGCAACCATCAATAACCTGATCGGGCTGATAAATCTCGCCAGGAACACAGCGGTCACGGAGTCTGTCGTTGTCACGCTTTGCCCCGTCGACGCCGCCGCCAAATGTATAAAGGACTGGTCTCAACCTGTTGCGGTTTTCAAGGATCCCGGCCGCCTGAGACAACTAACGGACCAGTCAAATTTACTTCGAATGCTGCCGGCGCCAGAAGCTGGCTATCTGATGGCAAAAACGGGTAACCGCAGCTACTTCAGTTTTCGGCCAAGCGGACTGGCCAAGCATGCAATTGGGAGCATTCTGTGGTGTCCGACTGACAGGGATAGTAAAAAAGCCGCCCAGCTTTCAATCAATATGGGGGGACGTCCTCGCGTGGCCAAGGACTCGAATGGAGATGGAGTAGTTGAAGATCCAAATGGAGACGCGGTGGTTTGTACTTAACCACCGCGACTCAAATTACCAGCAATCAGCCTCAGCGCCACCCCGGGCTCCTGTGGAAGAAAGCGTTAACGTTCCACAACGATCGCCGGCTTGACCACCGGCAGGTACTGCCTGCAGCACAAAGGCATTCCTTGTAACCGCACCATTAAAGGAAATGTTGTAGAAAGTAGCCGTCCCTTCCTTGGGTGATTTAGTGAACGGCAGTACGGGAGCACTGCCATCACTCTGACGGTAATCGAATCCGGAGGTGTGCCTGCGCTCCATCCACTGGGCAAGTTCCATGAGCTCGCCTTTAGCAGTAGCCCTCCGGGTACTTTCTACCTGGCTTTTATACGACGGATAAGCAATCGCCGCTATGATTCCTATAATAGCGACTACGATCATCAACTCGATGAGCGTGAAACCCCGGCCACTTCGATAGCCTGACTTCATTCAAACAACTCCTTAGTTACTTCTCAACAGCACCCTGCGAACTAACGCAAGCCTGTGTGGATAGCCCTAACAATTCTGTCGCGCTCGAGTTCAACGGCAATCTGAAGTCCCGGACGTATCAGAACGGCCGCTTTTTCTCGGGTAACAATCACTCCATCAACTTCAACCTTTTCCGGTACCAGGTAGAGTTCCTGTCCTAGGAAAAGCTCTCGGCCCTGCGAACTCACCGACGTCACAACCCCGAATTCTGGTGCGCGAATTTCCTGGGCGGTGATACTGGCAGAACATACCAGTAAAACCGCAAGCATCATAAATCTGAGCATAAAGATACCTACTGTTTGGTCACAACCTAACGCCATCAGTCCTCGATTAACTCTTGCCAGCCTTGCCTGCCCAGATTGTCGAGAACATTACCCACATCAACCCCTTCGATATCAGGCTCTCCCCCCCCGGAGGTAGGAGTAAACATAAAGTTACCCAAAAACGCCGCCGGGTTGGCAATGCCGTCAATCTTTTTGAAAGAGGTAATGGCAAACGGAACCGACCTGAATACCGGCTTGTCCGGCGTCAAGCCATTGAGGCCGAACACCATCAACCGACTTTCACCACCGGCAACACACGGATTCGTTGAGGGAATAATACTAGTGGCAAAAATATACCGACCCCGCACCTGAGGTGTCAGGTACATTCTTTCCCCAAGCTCAAAGAAATTCACGTACCAGCCAAGGTCATCATTGCCCGAAGCTTCGTTCGCCTCGGATTTCAGGACATCAACGCCACTCGACTCGTAGTTCTGATACTCCACCAAGTTGCGCTGGGCAAGGTTCGCAACTGTTCTGCCTCCCGCCGAGGTATCCCGAACGGCATAAAGCGCCTGTTGCCTGTTATCTGTGACATCTGCGAAGCCAAGATATTTCCCGGTGCCAAAAATCACATAGGTATCTGGCGCTGTACTTGACGGTTTCTGCCCCGCATTCGGGATAACCATCGGGGCAGCGGTAATTGTCTGAGGAACCAGTGGGTCTCCGACACTTGGCGCGGTAAACAATGGTATGGCGGTGTTACCGCTGGTATGAGCGGGGGCCCAGCCCTGGTTACCTTTGGCCGCCACCCACATCTTGCCACTGGTATCGCCGGCGTAGACACGGTCGACAATCTTGTCGCCGTTATAGTCGTAAAGCGTGAGTGGAGAGAGCCCTCCGCCATCTGTAGAGAACTGGACGTACTTGAAGTTTGTTCCTTCAACCCAGTTTCCGCCAATGCCGCCCTCAATATCCAGCATAAAGAAACCCGTGCTGGTAGTGTCGGAGTTGTATCCGTTGGCAACAAACGCAGTCCAACGATAGTCTGGCTGGCTGGAGCCCCAATCAGCCAGTGCTACCTGTGGCGGCTGAGTGATGAAGCCCAGATTTTTTCTGCTATCCAGCGAATTGTAGCCAAACTCCCATAGCGCCAGCTGACTGGCATTGCTCTCCAGGAAGTTAACCGGATCTGTCACGTCGAGCGCAAAGATTCCACGGCCCCCGGCCCGCAACCCGCCGAACAATACTGTCCGCCAGTCTTTGGTCGTAGTCAGCGTTCCCCCGTCCGAAATACTCTTGATAAACACGTCACTCACCAAAGGCGACAAGTCCACATAATATTCGTGGGCGTAGCCAACGCTGCTCAGGTGGTGCAAGCCTTCCGAAGGGTTGTTTGAATACACTGCGTTCGGCACGTAGGCAATCAACTCCTCACCACCATCTTCAGTCGCCTTGAAGCCGTGGAGCATTCCGTCGTTGGCCCCCACATAAATGACCGGAGTGCGATCGGCCTGTTCGGCACGGAAATCCGAGTACCGGTTGAAATCCGCGCCAAAATTAACGGTATCCGGCCAGCCGCTTGCTGGCCTGGCTACCCGTACAGGCGTAGAGTGGACAATGTCACCGAGCCTGCTTGCACGAACACGGAATCCGTTACCCTCTTTGGTCCGATCACCGCGAACGAATGCCAGACGTGACTCCCCCAGAGTTACCTTTTCAGCATCGGAAATAGCCCCGAACCCCAGGTCGTCCTTCTGCGCCGCCGTCAGCGAAGCCCAGCGGAACGGCGCCCCCGCACTACCGTTGTAGGTGATAATGTTGCGGTTAGTCGGCTCAAGATCATCCAGCTTCGCCGATGCCGACCAAACAGGATCCCCAACCGCAGGCACGGTATCTCCAGGGTTAAAAATCAACGGCCTCGCGTCAAGGTCGCCCTGCCAGTAAGTGGAATCGAATCTGGCTGAGAACATCAGAGAGTCTTCTTCCAATGTCGCGGTATCGAAGGTGATTCCGGATGCGCTGCCTACCGCCGCTGTTATCTGCCCAATCGTATCGCTCAGCTTGTCGGCAAAATTCGCCGGATTGGCTGCGTTAAAGTAGCCACCTCGTGAGTTGACCGCAGCATGAAGGAGGTCATCAATTTTTGAACTATCTGCCGCTCCCGCAAGGGTCGGATCCGGCCAACTGATCGCCGTCTCGTTTAAAACCGCATCCCAGGCAGTTTCCGGTGTAATCGTTCCCGAAACGCCAAGCCCTACCCCATAGGTTGACATATGCTGCCAGAATGCCGGATTCGCATCAGAAGTCGGCACCCGGTTGACAATGCCGGTTTGCAAATCGCTCTTCCAGAACTTCATCGCGATATCTGCCAGCGAATCGGAGCCGGTGGCCTGATATGGGTCTGACGGAACATACTGGTAGCTTCGGCCATTCGGACCGGTGATCAGGCTGCCCTCAGTGCCATCCTGGTCACCCACTTTCTGGTTGTTATCCAGCGTGTCATTCCAGTACCCGTCGGACATCAAGATGGTGAAGCTCTGCCGGCACTCAATATATTCGCCGGACTGCTGCGCCCCATCCGGCACGGTACGCCAGGGGTTTTCACTGGATGTCAGGGCCTTGCTGTAGTAATTACCAGCATCCAGCAGCGCTTCTCGCAAAGGTGTACCTCCCACTGCGTCCACGCCATGCAGCCAGTTGAAAAACGCCGCCCTATCGGTTCCGGAGAACGGCTTTACACCGCGCTCGATCGTGTCGTCCTCGTTAAGGGAGCCGTAACCCACCCGCATGTTCTCGGACTGATCTATGAAGGCAGTCGTAACACCGGACTTACTTACCAGGAGTCGGTTTCTGTAGTAGGAGAACCAGTTGGCAAAATTCTGCTTTTCCGCATCGGTGGTTGGTGACTGCGCTGCACTGAAGCAGCTGCCAGGGTAGGGACTGGCAGAACAACTGTCTCCACCAACAAAATCATAGTAAAAAGCGGCATCGCCGCTTTTCCCTGTTGCGTCATTCACTGTTGAACCAACAACAAATCCCCTTAAAAAGTCGAAGTTCTTATAGTTTCCAAAATCATCGATACAGTAGTATTTATCATCGGACTTCGTTAAATTGCCGTCGCAAAAATAAAGCCACTTCTGAGACAGATCCATAATCGCACGATAGTCACTGTCAAGATCAACAGTCACTGCGTCCACAGCCCCAGACTCGAAGCCATCCACCCAAGCGCTGGTAAAATTTGCATCCGGATAGCGGGTGCCATCCGCTTTCATTGGCGGCGTGTACAGTTGAGCCGGATTGTAATAGAGCGGGTTGGTAGTATGAGACAATGCCTCCTTCCGGCCTTCAACGGGGAAGAAACACGTATTCACACCCGCATATTCCCCGCGGCCAGGACACAGGCTGGAGTCATCCGTGATCCAGTCATCACCAAGATTGAGATTGTCAGCGATAGCATCCGGAATATAGCCCCAGTTCATCGACCCAGAGTCATCCAGAATAAACAATATGTTCGGACTGGCAGTAGTGGTTACAAACAACGGCGACGACGAAATCTCCACCGCTGCGGCCTGCATGGTCGCAACCGAAAAACAAAACCCTGCCAAAAAGGCTGTTGCTTTTGATCTACCCAGATTCATGACATGACTCCCAGGGTTTTAAATCTGTTTGGTGAAGAATATTTCAATCATGCGACGGGCCCGACCCGAAGGGCCTTCTGCCCTGGTCACCAGCCGGAAGGCATGAACATCCACTGCGCCGGTTTCATGGTTGTAGCCGCCAATCATCCCGTCGGTAAGCTGATCTTCGGCGTAGCCAGGCCCGAGATACTCGACGAAGAAAAGAGGAGTGATCCCGCCAATCGGATCGGCAGCAATCACATTTGCCGCGTCCCAGGTCGTTTCACTATAAGGATCCGGAGCCCGCTCCGCCTCAACACGAATATCATAGAGCCCACCGGTTCCATCAAAGGCCGTCAGGGTAAGCACGTTGTTCCTGACCCACAGCTCACCGAACCGCGCGCCATCTTCGGCAGCTTCAAGCGCCGAAATTCCTTCAGCCTGAGCTCCCGCCATCCGCTCCTGCATGACACTGCCCTGCATGCCTGACACCGCCAAGATGGACAGCACCAGAAGAATAATCAAAGAGATCAACAAAACGGTGCCTTTTTGCGCACTTCTGTTCAAACGCATGTCATTTTCCCCTGCTCAGTCAAGGCAGACGGCTGCGAATGCCGGTTGTTACAGTAAATTCCCGATACAGATGCCGGTCAGGCATTGCGGTCAGCAGCGAGGAGTCAGACGCACAGTCCAGCCACCCCGGAAAACACAGCGACTGGGCCTGATCCACCACGTTATCCTGAGGCGAACGGACCAAAAGACTGATCTGCACTGCGATAACCTCCTCTTCACTGGCCACGCCCGCCCAGGAAGTCACCCAACTACCAACTTTGGAATCGTCGGGAGGGGTGGCCCCCGCTCTCACTCCAAGCCGGACTCTCATGTCCCATACTTCACTGACAATATCCACAGCACCATCAAGACTACCGACCACTTCGCCACCGGCGGTGGAAACCACCATCGGGTTCAGGGTAAGTGAGCGGTCATTTCCTGCAGCGCGGACGTAAAATGAGTTTCTTTGGGGTCGAAACACCGTGGCACCCGACGGGTACTCACTCTGGGTCTGGGTTGCATTTCCGGGGTTGGGTGTTCCCGCCCCCTGGCTCGTACTTGCGACAATCTGATTGGACTGCACTTGGGTAGCCTGGAAAATATCACCGAAACGGCAATCACTGATCAGCAGTATGTCGCCCTGACTGACATGGTCTTGGGGGTTTACGCCGGTAAATATGGTGGCACTGTTGACCGGGGTCTGGTCCGTGGTTCTCAGCGCAGCATTGGTATTTACGCCGCCGAGGAAGAGCACATCAGAACCCGGAACCGCGCCCCAAACGTTTCCGGCTGCGACATTGAAAACCACGTCGATTCCGGTTGTGAACTGACTGAGATCGACGCTGCCATCATCCCGAAGCATCAGGTTGATTCTGACCTGATTGGTACAACCCCAGTATGCTGCATTACGAATCGCGCGCGCCATAATGTCTGAGGCCAGTCGCCCGGACTCCTGGGCTCGGGCACTGGCTTCATTTACCCGGGAGGTCTGACTGTTACTGGTGAAGATCTGAACCAACCCGGCCGTTAACAGTGAGGCCAGCACCAGCGCGATCATCAATTCAACAATCGACAAGCCGAGTTGCCGTTTATACGCATTCGCATTCATCGAGGAGCCACCCTAGCTTCAACCGCCAACGTTTTGGTTTGAGTTCCATCCGCCTCCTGAGATACCGGAACCTTCTCTTCCCAAGTCAGCGTTATGGTCGCGAGAGAGCCATTTAAAGCTATCTGTACGGACGCGCCGTCACCGAGATCGCTCTGCACTTCCGATGTCATCGCCGTCACCTGACCTGCAGGAAGCGCATCGCCGCCATTTGCCCGAAGACGCTCTGCAATATCCTGAATGTGGAGATTGGCCTTGGTTTGCAAGAAGGAGTTATTTGTTTGCTGGAGCGATACCACCTGAACTGCAGCAACCCCAAGCAAGCCTATGGCAAGAATGACCACGGCAATCAGAACTTCGATAAGGCTAAAGCCCCGGCTCTGCACATGTGCTCCACTGCCGATACGATTAACAGTCATGCTACCTCTCATGGACATACAATACCGTCACTTACGACCCGTATTTGCCCCCCAAGGGACACCCGGACTTCACGCCCATCAGTCGCCTGACCGCAAACCTTGAGGGTAACGGTGGTATTCGCCAGTCCATTCCCCCGGAAACTGAAGCCACCGACGTTACTGATTGATATACCGGGCTCCACAGAATCCGTAACTCTCAGCTGCGTAGCACCAAGTGCAACCTCAACGCCATTCTGAAACCCGGCGACCCCGCCCACTGTGCGGGGCGCCACTGACACTGTCCTTCCATGCCTGATCGCTTCCATTCTGGCGAAATTGATCACTCCAACCAGATCGTTGGTTGCGGCGGTCAGACGATTGCTGTCGATTAACCTGCTGAACGACGGAACCGCAAATGTCGCCACAATGGCAATCAATGTGATGACAATCATTAACTCAATCAACGTAAACCCCGAACTCCGGTACTTTTCACGCATTGCAGATATTTCGGATATTCCAGACATAGTCCACTTCCATTCTGACGTATCGGAAGATTAAACAACGTCCATCAAGGGGGCTACTGTCTGTCGATAAACGGTTTTTTTGCGGGGATGAGCGGTAAGTCGGGGCGGGAGGACGTGATGCGGGTCACAAGCGGCCGAGGTCAGGAGACCTCGACCGTATTGATGCGAAGCTCGCGGGGCATGGAGAAGACGATGCTCTCCTCACGGCCGGCGATTTCCTGGGGGGCGTCACCACCGAGTTCCTGCAGGCGGCGGATGACTTCGTTCACCAGCACTTCCGGGGCGGATGCGCCGGCGGTGACGCCGACCGCCTTGCAGCTTTCCAGCCATTGCGGGTCGATCTGCGAAGCCTCGTCAATCAGGTAAGCCGGGGTGCCCATGCGCTCGGCCAGCTCCCGCAGGCGGTTGGAGTTGGAGCTGTTCGGCGAGCCCACCACCAGCATCAGGTCGCAGTCTCCGGCCAGCTGTTTGACGGCATCCTGGCGGTTCTGGGTGGCGTAGCAGATGTCGTCCTTGCGGGGGCCCTGGATCTCGGGGAAGCGTGCCCGCAGGGCATCGATGACCCGGGCGGTGTCGTCCATCGACAGCGTGGTCTGGGTTACAAAGGACAGCCGGGCCGGATCTTTCACCACCAGCCGGGCCACGTCGTCTTCATTTTCCACCAGGTAGATATCACCACCGTTACTGTGGTCGTACTGTCCCATGGTGCCTTCCACTTCCGGGTGGCCGTGGTGACCGATCAGGATGCACTCGTGGCCGTCACGGCTGTAGCGCATCACTTCCATGTGGACCTTGGTCACCAGCGGGCAAGTGGCATCAAACACTTTCAGGCCACGGCGCGCCGCTTCGTTCTGTACGGCTTGGGAAACGCCGTGGGCGCTGAAGATCACCAGCTTGTCGTCCGGCACTTCGTCCAGCTCGTCCACGAAGATGGCGCCGCGGTTACGCAGGTTGTCCACCACAAATTTGTTATGGACGACTTCGTGACGCACGTAGATGGGGGCACCGAACACATCCAGTGCCCGGTTTACAATCTCGATGGCCCGGTCAACGCCGGCACAGAAGCCGCGGGGGTTGGCGAGTCGGATCTGCATGGTGATGTCCCGATGGTTCAGTCCGGGGCCGCCAGCAGGCCGCCACCGGTCAGTGGTCGTGGGTGATCAGTGGGCCGGACCTGCCGGCTCCACATCGATGATTTCCACTTCAAAGGTCAGTGTACGCCCCGCCAGCGGATGGTTGAAGTCCACCTCAACTTCATCGCCCTCGACACGGCGAACCACCCCGGGCAACTCCTGCTGGCGCGCGTCCGCAAAGGAGATCATGACGCCAGGCTCCAGCACCATGTCCGCACTGAACTCGTGACGCTTGAAGGTCTGCACGTTGTTCGGGTTGTGCTGGCCAAAGCCCTGCTCCGGTGGCACTTCAAAGCTGTTGCGCTGACCGGCGGTCATGCCCATCAGGTACGCCTCGAAGTTTTCCGGTAGGTTGTCGTCACCGATTTCCAGGGTCGCCGGCTCTTTCTCGAAGGTAGAGTCGATCACTTCACCGTCGGAAAACTTGAGGGCAAAGTGCAGGGTTACCCGGGTACCTTTGTCTACTGGCAGTTCGTTCATCAGCGTTACTTACTCCCGTCCGCCGCCTCGTCAGAGGGTTTGCGGAACATATCGAGAATCATCATGCCGGCACCCACGGTAATCGCGATGTCGGCCACATTGAAGGCAGGGAAGTGCCAGTCCTGCCAGTAAAAATGCAGGAAATCCACCACATAGCCGTGAACCACCCGGTCATACACGTTACCGAGAGCCCCGCCCAGAATCAGTACGATGGCAATGGCGGTCCAGGTTTCGCCACGCTTCAGGGAGCGCAGCCAGTACACCAGCACCACACTGACCACCAGCGCCAGGGTGACGAAGAACCAGCGCTGCCAGCCATCAGCCCCCGCCAGGAAGCTGAATGCGGCGCCGGTATTGTGCAGCAGCGTGAGGTTGAACAGCGGCACCACCGGTACCGGGTTGGCGTAGGTCAGCAAGGCGGTGGCCAGGGCCTTGGTGCCCAGGTCCACCACGATGACCAGAACGGCGAGCCACAGCCACTTCAGCTTGGACCCGGTATCTTCATCCGTCATAACCGCTTCCATCAGGCAAACGAGCGGGCTTCACCCTGCCCGTCCACGTTGGTCACGCAGCGGCCACACAGGTCGCTGTGCAGGGCGTTCTGGCCAACATCCTCGCGGTGGTGCCAGCAGCGCTCGCACTTGGCGTGGCTGGTCGGCGTTACCTTCACCAGCAGACCTTCGAAGGAGGTCTGTTCGGCGCCATCGGCTTCCGCGACCGGCTTGACGGTGGCTTCCGAGGTAATCAGTACGAAACGCAGCTCCTCGCCCAGATGCTTGAGCTTGCCCGCCAGTTCGCCCTCGCAGTACAGGGTCACCTCGGCACTCAGCGAGCCTTTGATCTCACCGCGGGCGCGGGCCTCTTCCAGGCACTTGTTGACGGCTTCTTTCACGCCGTAGATTTCGCGCCAGTAGTCACGACCCAACTCGGCGTCTTCCGGCAACGCCGTCAGACCTTCGTACCAGGTCTCATAGAATACCGTTTCGCCCCGCTTGCCCGGCAGGTGTTGCCAGATTTCATCGGCGGTAAAGCTGAGGATCGGAGCAACCCAGCGCACCAGGGCTTCGGCGACATGGTAGAGCGCGGTCTGGCAGGAGCGCCGCGGCAAGCTGTCCGCCTGGGTGGTGTACTGACGGTCCTTGATGATATCGAGGTAGAAGCCGCCCAGGGTGGCTTCGCAGAAGTTGTACACCTTCTGATAGATCCGCAGGAAGGCGTAGTTCTGGTAATCCTCGTTGAGCTCGTTCTGCAGTTGCAGGGCGCGGTCTACCATCCAGCGATCAAGGGCAATCATGTCCTCCGGCGCCACCATGTGCTGCTCCGGCTCGAACCCGGTGAGGTTACTGAGCAGGAAACGGGCGGTGTTACGGATCCGGCGGTAGCCGTCGGCGGTCTGGCGCAGGATATCCTTGGATACGGTCATCTCGCCACTGTAGTCCGTCGCGGAAACCCACAGTCGCAGAATATCGGCACCCAGCTCGTTCATCACCTCCTGGGGCGCAATCACGTTGCCCAGGGACTTGGACATCTTGCGGCCGTTGCCGTCCACTGTGAAACCGTGGGTCAGCACCTGGCGGTATGGCGCCACGCCGTTCATCGCGATGGAGGTCTTCAAGGATGACTGGAACCAGCCGCGATGCTGGTCGGAACCTTCCAGGTACATGTCGGCCGGGAACTGGCCCAGCTCGTCGCGTACACGCAACACGGAGTCGTGGGTTACCCCGGAATCAAACCACACGTCCAGGGTGTCCAGCACTTTTTCGTAGTGCTCGGCATCGTCGCCGATCAGCTCGGCAGTGTCGATCTCGTACCACGCATCAATGCCGCCGGTTTCCACCGCCCGGGCGACTTTCTCGATAATGCCCTGGGTGTCCGGGTGCAGCTCCTGGGTTTCCTTGTGAATCAGCAAGGTGATCGGCACACCCCAGGTACGCTGACGGGAGATACACCAGTCCGGAGACTGCTGGAACATCGCCTCGATTCGATTCTGGCCCCAGGCCGGCACCCAGCGCACGCCCTTGATGGCCTCCAGGGCATCGGCACGCAGGTTGAGTTTGTCCATGCTGATGAACCACTGCGGGGTGGCCCGATAGATCAGCGGAGTCTTGGTTCGCCAGCAGTGGGGGTAGCTGTGGCGGAACTTTTCAGCTCGGACCAGCTTGCCTTCCCGCTCCAGTGCCGCGCACACCGGCTCATCTGCCTTGTAGACATGGACTCCGGCAAACTCGCCGGCGGCACTGGTGTAGGTGCCGTCCGCCTGCACCAGGTTGATGGTGCCGATGCCGTAGGCGCGGCCCACCTCAAAGTCTTCCATACCGTGATCAGGGGCAGTGTGAACCGCGCCGGTACCGGCGTCGGTGGACACATGGTCACCGAGAATCACCGGTACCTGCTTGTCGTAGATCGGGTGGTGTAGCGGCAGCCTTTCCAGTGCCGCGCCGGAAACCGTGGCCAGCACCTCGTACTGTGTCACACCCCAGCGGGCCATGATGCCGTCGACCATCTCAGCGGCCAGGATGAGCCGCTCCACGCCCTGGCCGGCATCCACCTGCACCAGGGCATAGTCCAGATCTGCCCCCAGGGATACCGCCTGGTTGGCCGGAATGGTCCAGGGGGTGGTGGTCCAGATCACCACCGATACATCGCCCTCCCCCTGATCGGTGCCGAACAGGCTCAGGGCCTTGTCCTGGTCAACCACGGTGAAGCGCACGTCAATCTGGGTAGAGGTCTTGTCCTGGTATTCCACCTCGGCCTCAGCCAGGGCGGACTGCCCCACCACGCTCCAGTAAACCGGCTTGTAACCCCGCACCAGGTGCCCCTTGGCAACAATCTTGCCGAGTGCCCGAACGATGCCCGCCTCTACCTTCGGATCCATGGTGAGGTACGGCTTGTCCCAGTCCCCCATTACCCCGAGACGGATAAAGTCAGCCTTCTGACCGGCGATCTGCCTGGTGGCGTAGTCACGGCAGGCCTGGCGGAACGTCTTGTAGTCGACCTTTACCCCGGCCTTGCCGATTTCCTGCTCGACCTTGTGTTCGATGGGCAATCCGTGACAGTCCCAGCCGGGAACATAGGGGGCGTCATACCCCATGAAGCTACGGGACTTGACGATCATGTCCTTGAGGATCTTGTTGACCGCGTGACCGATGTGAATGCTGCCGTTGGCGTAGGGAGGGCCATCGTGAAGGATGAACTTGTCGCGGCCGTCACGCTGCTTGCGCAGGTTGCCGTAGACATCCATATCCTGCCAGCGCTGGAGCATTTCCGGCTCGCGCTTGGCCAGGTTACCGCGCATGGGGAAGGCGGTTTCAGGCAGATTCAGAGTGTGCTTGTAGTCGCTCATATGCTCGTTCGTCGGTCAGTGTTTGGTGGCTACGGAGCCATGTTCAGCAATCCATCCGCGGGCGTTCTCGAAATCCCGGGCGATCTGGTGTTTCAGGGCCGTCACAGACTCGAAACGGATCTCATCCCGCAGCCCGTGCCGAAATACTACATCTATATGCTGGCCATAGAGTTTGCCAGTAAAGTCGAACAGGTGCACTTCCAAGGCCGGCTGCTTGCCGTCCACCGTCGGCCGCAGGCCAATGTTGGCAACACCGTCGAGCACCCGGCCATCGGCCAGCGTCGCGCTGACCACATACACCCCCTGCAGCGCCGGCATCTGGCGCAACAGGATATTGGCGGTTGGTGCACCGAGCTCCCGACCAAGCTGACGGCCATAGACCACCCGGCCACGAATACGGTACGGATGACCCAGCAAGGCTTCGGCTTGCTCGAGATGATTCACGTCGAGCAGCCCGCGAATCCGGGTACTGCTGACCCGCTCACCGGCTACCGTCACGGTGCGGGTATTCTCCACGGTGAAACCGCAGTCCGGGCCCACCTTCTCCAGCAGGGCAAATTCGCCGGCCCGGTCGCATCCGAAGCGGAAATCATCGCCGACCACCAGATGACGGACCTTCAGCCCCTTGACCAGAATGTCCTCCACAAACCCCATCGCGGAATAACTGCGGAAGCGCTCGTTAAAACGCAGGCACAGCACCATATCGATACCGGCAGCAAGCAGGGCTTCAAATTTCTGGCGAAAGGCGGTCAGCCGCGGCGGCGCTTCGGCACCCCGGAAAAACTCCTGCGGCTGGGGCTCAAAAATCATCACCACCGAAGGCACACCCAGCTCCCGGGCCTTGCCGGTCACCTGGCGGATGATGGCCTGGTGGCCGAGATGAACCCCATCAAAGTTACCAATGGTGGCAACACACCCGCTGGCGAGGGGTGAATCGTTACGTTGAGACAGTATGTTCAGGTTGGTCAGACCCCGGATCAGACGCATGCAATGCGAACCTTTTTTGCCAGCGTTGCTTTCAGCGTATTCCGCCGCTGTGTCGTTGCGGCCGCAGCATCCTGGATCGCTGCTGGAGGATACACTGGTGAGAAAACGCGCGATTATAACCTACCTCTGGCGGAAATGTCTTACCCGGACGCCCGCGAGGGCCAGCGCAACGAAGTAACCACCGACCCCGGCTGCCACCAGCAGGGCCATGTCTGCCGACCGTTGCAGGCCGCCGGCAGTCAGCCACTGGTCAACGGGAGGTTGCAGATAAAGGATGATCGCCACCAGGGTTGCATTTGCAAACGCCAGCTGCGCCAGAAAACGTGGCCAGCCACTCTGACTTTGCCAGGCGCCTTCTTTACGTAGACCACGCCATAACAGCCAGGCGTTCAGCCAGGCCGACAACGAGGTCGCCAGCGCCAGCCCGGCGTGGGCCAGCGGGAAGATCAGCGCCAGGTTAAAGACCATGTTGGCTATCATCGCGATGATGCCGATCTTTACCGGAGTTGAGGTATCCTCACGGGCGAAGAAGCCCGGCGCCAGCACCTTGATCAGCATGAATGCCAGCAGACCCGCCGAGTACGCCCGCAAACTCTGGGCCGACATGGCAACGTCCCGGTCTGTCACCTCGCCGTAATGGAAAAGGGTTGCAATCAGCGGCTCTGCCAGCAGCCCCAGCGCAATAGCCGCCGGCACCCCGATCAGCAGCACCGCCCTGACGGCCCAGTCCAGGGTTGCCGCGAACTGGTCTGCGGACGCTGCCGCATGTTTGCGGGACAGGCTGGGCAGAATCACCGTGGCAATGGCAATACCGAAGACGCCAAGTGGCAACTCCGACAACCGATCGGAATAATACAGCCATGACACGCTGCCGGTTTGCAGAAACGATGCCAGCACGGTATCCAGCAACAGGTTGATCTGGCTTACCGAGACGCCAAACAACGCCGGCACCATCAGCTTGAGGATGCGGCGCACCCCCTCGTGGCGATAATCCACCCGCGGTCGCGGCAACAGCCCCAGCCGCATAAGGAACGGTAACTGGAAGAACAGCTGCAGGGCACCGGCAATAAACACCCCCCAGGCAAGCGCCATGACCGGTGTGTCCATCAGCGGTGTAAGGAAAATCGCCGCACCGATCATCGCCAGGTTAAGCAGCACCGGGGTAAATGCCGGAATTGCGAAGCGGTCATAACTGTTGAGAATGCCGCCGGCAAAGGCGGTCAGGGAAATCAGCAGCAGATACGGAAAGGTAATCCGCAGCATATCGCTGGCCAGCGCAAACTTGAGGTCATCCCCCAGGAAGCCCGGCGCAAACACCGCCGTCAGCAAGGGAGCTCCCAGCATGGCCACCAGGGTAACGCCCAGCAGCACCAGCCCCAGCGACCCGGCAACCGCATTGACCAGGCCGCGGACCTCGTCCACGGATTGCTGTTCCCGGTACGACGACAGCACCGGCACGAAAGCCTGGGAGAAGGCACCTTCGGCAAACAACCGGCGCAGGAAGTTGGGTATCTTGAACGCGACAAAGAAGGCATCGGCACCGGCACCCGCGCCGAAATAACGGGCGATGACCATGTCCCGGACCAGCCCCAGCACCCGCGACAACATGGTCATGACCCCGACCACACCGGACGACCTGAGGAGGCCTGGCGCCTTGGGAAGTTCGCTGTTTCCGCTGGTTTTTTCCGGTTCCGCTGACATGCCTGGCCTGGTCGGTTATTCGGGTGGCGGCGAGTTTACCACAGCCCTTTGCCAATGCGGGATGAAATGGCATTCGCCCTTGACATTTTGAGCCGTTGGCGGCATAGTTCCGCGTCATTTATTTCGACGCGCTGGTTTTGGCGCGCCCGCGATTTTAACGAATCGATTCAGCAACGAATTTTGTTTTCAGGAGTTTTACGGTGGCAAATTCCCCACAAGCCAAGAAGCGCGCACGTCAGAACGAGAAGAACCGCAAGCACAATGCCAGCCTGCGTTCCATGGCTCGTACTTACATGAAGAAGGTCCAGGCCAAGATCGAAGCCGGCAACTACGAAGAAGCACAGGCTGCCCTGCAGACTGCCCAGCCGATTCTGGACAGCATGGTCAACAAAGGCATCTTCTCCAAGAACAAGATTGCTCGTCACAAGAGCCGTCTGAATGCCAAGATCAAGGCCCTGAAGAGCGCGTAAGCGGCTTTCCTTCAGCGTTGAAAAAACCGGCTTCGAGCCGGTTTTTTTGTGTCTCAAATTGGTGCAGGAATTCAGGTCCGGGAACTGCGACAACACCCCGACCATCAGGGCCCGGAAAACAACCCGCAGGCCCTGCAATGCAACCGCACGCCCCCATCCCTTCGGAGGCCCGGCGGTCAGACAATAACCAGGTTATCGCGGTGGATCATCTCCTCGCCGGAGATATAGCCAAGCAGCTCGGCAATGCGATTGCTGGGCCGGCCGGCAATGGCGCGCGCCTCGTCTGCATCGTAGTTGACTAGTCCCCGGGCGACTTCCTTGCCGTGCTGGTCGACACAGGACACCATCTCGCCCCGGCGGAACTGGCCGGAGACGCTTTTGATCCCCACCGGCAGCAGGCTGCGACCACCGAGGCAAAGCACCCGCACCGCACCGTCGTCGATGATGAGCTGGCCACGGGTCTGCAGATGACTGGCCAGCCACTGCTTGCGGGCGGCCGTACGGCCCTGTTCGGGCAGCAACAGGGTGCCGATCTGATCACCTTCGCGCAGGCGGGTAATAACCCCTTCAATGCGCCCACCCACGATCACCGTGAAGGCGCCGGACCGGGCAGCCAGGCGAGCTGCACGGAGCTTGGTCTGCATACCACCACGCCCGAGGGCTCCCGCGCCGCCGCCAGCCATGGCGTCAAGCTCATGATCACCGGCCTTGCGCTCGGTGACCAAGCGAGCATCGTCATGCTTGCGCGGGTCCTTGTCGAACAGGCCGAGCTGGTCGGTGAGAATGATCAGGCCATCGGCCTCGATCAGATTGGCCACCAGGGCGCCAAGGGTGTCGTTGTCACCGAAACGGATCTCATCGGTAACCACGGTGTCGTTTTCATTGACGATGGGAACCACGCCAAAATCCAGCAACGCCCGCAGGGTGCTTCGGCCGTTGAGGTAGCGCTTACGGTCAGACAGGTCATCGTGGGTCAGCAAGATCTGGGCAGTATGAATCCGGTGGCGCTTGAACTGCGCCTCCCAGGTCTGCACCAGCCCCATCTGGCCAACGGCTGCGGCAGCCTGCAACTCGTGGAGTTGCTCCGGCCGACTGGTCCAGCCGAGCCGACTCATACCTTCGGCCACCGACCCGGATGACACGATTACCACCTCAACGCCGTTCTCGATAAGCTCGGCAATCTGGTCAACCCAGAGCCCGAGGGCAGCGACATCCAGGCCCTTGCCATCGTTGGTCAGCAGGGCACTACCGATTTTTACCACCAGGCGACGGGCCTGGCGCAGCTGGGAGCGTTCACTCATGATGATTCAGGGTGCTCTTGATTATCACTCGGGCGCGTAAACTACCTCGACGTCGTAATCGTCGTCGTCAAAATCGTCATCATCGTCGTCGTCCGCAGCGCGGGCGGCACGGCGAGCCTGGCGCTCAGCCTCGATACGGGCGCGGGCCTCTTCATCCATACGCCGGCGACGGGCCGCCTCACGCTCGGCCACCTCGGGATTCTGGGCCTCTTCTTCGGCCTGCTCCTCGATCCACCGCATCACCGCCTGCACCAACGGCTTGGCACCTTCGCCGCTGAGCGCGGAGATCCGGAACACCGGGCCCTGCCAGCCCAGCTCGTCAACGATGGCCTGACAATGGGCGTCCCGATCGGGCTCGGGCACCATATCCACCTTGTTCAGCACCAGCCAGCGCTCACGATCGGCCAGGGTTTCGCTGAATTTTTCCAGCTCGTGTTCGATAGCTCGTACATTCTGGGCCGGAGAGGAACCGTCAAAAGGCGCCACATCCACCAGATGCAATAACAGGCGGGTTCGCACCAGGTGCTTGAGGAAACGAATTCCCAAGCCGGCACCTTCGGCAGCGCCTTCGATCAGCCCCGGAATATCGGCAATCACAAAGCTCTGATGCGCCTGCACACTGACCACCCCGAGGTTCGGAACCAGCGTGGTAAAGGGGTAGTCTGCGACTTTCGGGCGCGCTGCCGAAACCGCGCGAATGAAGGTGGACTTGCCGGCGTTGGGCATACCCAGCAGACCTACATCCGCCAGCACCTTGAGCTCAAGGCGCAGGTTGCGCAGCTCGCCATCGGACCCCTTACTGGTCTGCCGTGGCGCCCGGTTTATCGAAGATTTGAAGCGGGTGTTTCCAAGACCATGGAAGCCGGCCTGGGCCACCTTGAGGCGATCACCGGCGTGGGTCAGGTCACCGAGCACTTCATGGGTGTCCATGTCGACCACGGTCGTACCCACCGGCACCGGCAACACCAGGTCTTCGCCCTTGTTGCCGGTACAGTTACGACCGGCACCGGGCTCACCGTTCTGGGCCTTGAAACGACGCTGGAAGCGGTAATCGATCAGCGTATTGAGCGCGCTGTCGGCCTCCAGGTATACCGACCCGCCGTCCCCGCCGTCACCGCCATCGGGACCGCCTTTGGGGACATATTTTTCCCGCCGGAAACTCAGGCAGCCGTGGCCGCCCTTTCCGGCTTCCACGATGATGGTGGCTTCGTCTACGAATTTCATATTCCGGAATGCCTTTGGTAACGCAAATATCGGGTAATTTTTGACTCACCCCAAACTAAAAAAGCCCCGCAGCCTCATGGAAGCTTTGCGGGGCTCCGGATGGCTCTGATACCTGATCATATCAGGGCCACCCCCGGTTCGACAGAACCTGAGATCGCCGCTGCTTACGCAGCTGGAACGATGCTCACAAACTTGCGGTTCTGCGGACCCTTGGTCTCGAACTTGACCTGGCCGTTTGCGGTTGCAAACAGCGTGTGGTCCTTGCCCAGACCGACGTTTTCACCAGGGTGGAAACGGGTACCGCGCTGACGGATGATGATGCTGCCTGCAGTGACAGTTTCACCGCCGTAGCGCTTCACACCAAGTCGTTTCGACTCTGAATCGCGACCGTTACGGGTACTACCTGCTGCCTTTTTATGAGCCATTGCTAGCCTCCTGTGTTGCGGGGGTTAACCGAGGGACTTAGCCCTTGATACCCGTGATCTTGACTTCAGTGAACCACTGACGGTGGCCCTGACGCTTCATGTGGTGCTTACGACGACGGAACTTGATGATCTGAACCTTGTCGTGACGACCGTGGCTGACCACTTCCGCAGTCACTGTGGCACCTTCAACAACCGGTGCACCAACCTGAACCTTGTCGCCGTCAGCAACCAGCAGAACACGATCGAACTCGATCTTGCCACCGGTTTCCACTTCCAGCTTTTCCAGCTTCAGGGTTTCGCCTTCTTTCACACGGTGCTGCTTACCACCGCTTACGATAACTGCGTACATTCATGCTCTCCGCGATTGACCCATCCCTGCTCTTATCCACCTGGTTCTAAGGGAAGCGCTTCGGCAACCCTATAGCAGGGAGCGCAGGTTGGGATGAGTTGGGCGCGTGATTGTACGAAAACCGGCCATGCAATACAAGTCTGTTGCCGGCAAGTTGACACTGTCTGCGGCAATACCTAGCATTGCCGCGACCTGCCAGTATTATCTACGAACGTATCGACAAAAGTACCGACAAAGTTCCAACAAAAGTACCGACAAGGCATCAACGCAATCACCAGCAAGGGACCAGACCAGCCCCATGACAGCCCAGCGTATCTACGACACCGTGGCCGATGACTTCAGCCGCGTTAACGACCTGATCATCAAGCGGCTCGCCTCCGACGTCCCCCTGGTGGAAAAGATTGCCCACTACATTATTGAAAGCGGTGGCAAGCGACTCAGACCCTTGTTGGTTTTGCTGTCCAGCCGGGCCGCAGGCTTCACCGGCGACGATCACCTCAAGCTGGCCGCCGTCATCGAGTTCCTGCATACCGCCACTCTGCTCCATGACGACGTGGTCGACACCTCGGACATGCGCCGGGGTCGCAGTACGGCGAACGCACGCTGGGGCAATGCGCCGAGCGTCCTGGTAGGTGATTTCCTCTACGCCCGCGCCTTCGAGATGATGGTGGAGCTGAAAAGCCTGCCGATCATGGAGGTGCTGTCCCGCGCCACCGCGGTAATTGCGGAGGGCGAGGTGATGCAGCTGATGAACATAAAAAACCCGGATCTGACCGAAGATCAGTACATGACGGTCATCCACAACAAGACCGCGATGCTGTTCGAGGCCGCCTCCCACACCGGTGCACTGCTGGCAGGCGCCGATAAGGCCCGGGAACGGGCGCTCAGGGACTACGGCAAACATCTGGGGCTGGCGTTCCAGCTGGTGGACGATGTGCTCGATTACCAGGGTGATGCCGAGGCCATGGGCAAGAATGTCGGTGACGACCTGGCAGAAGGCAAGACGACACTGCCACTGATCCACGCAATGGCCTACGGCAGCGACGAAGAACGCCAGCTGATCCGTCAAGCGATCCGCAAAGGCGGGCTGGATGAGCTGCCGAAGGTCCTGGAGATTGTCGAACGGTCTGGCGCGATCGAATATACCATGGCCAAGGCCCGGCAACAGGCCGATCTGGCCCGTGCCTGCCTCGACACTCTGGCACCGTCAGCCCAGAAGGATTCCCTGGAGCTGCTGACCGAGGTTGCCGTAGCCCGGGTCAGCTAACCGGCCCGGCCACACCAGGTCCGGGGCGCCATGCCCCGGCGCGTCGCCACCTTATTGCAGGCGCTCACGACCGTGGGGCGTGCGGAAGTCCAGTTGCGGTCCCACCGGCACAATCTGGGTCGGGTTGATGGTGCGCTGGCTGACATAGTAATGCCGCTTGATCTGGCCGATATCCACCGTCTCTGCCACGCCGGGCACCTGGTACAAGTCACGCAGGTAGGCCGACAGAACCGGGTAGTCACTGATGCGCTGCCGGTTACACTTGAAGTGGCTGAAATACACGGCATCAAAGCGAATCAGGGTAGTAAACAGCCGCCAGTCCGCTTCGGTGAGCTGCGCCCCCACCAGGTATCGCTGCCGCGAGAGCCGCTCTTCCAGCCAGTCCAGCGAATCGAACAGGGCACCAAAGGCCTGCTCGTACACCTCCTGATCGGTGGCAAAACCGGCCTTATAGACACCGTTGTTGACGGTGTCGTAAACCCGCTGGTTTACCTCGTCAATCTCGCCCCGCAGTGACTCCGGATAGAAATCCAGCTCCGCCCTCACCCCCTCGAGGCCATCGAACGCCGAGTTGAACATGCGGATAATGTCGGCGGATTCGTTACTGGCAATGGTCTGCTTTGCCGTGTCCCAAAGCACCGGCACGGTGACCCGCCCGGTGTACCCGGGCGCCGCCCGGGTATATAGCTGATGCAGAAAGCGGAAGTCATGCAGCCGGTCCTGATGCTGTTGGTCATCGGGACGGAACTCCCAACCGTGTTCCACCATGTCCGGGTGCACCACCGATACCGGAATATGCGGCCCCAGCCCTTTCAGCTGACGCACGATCAGCGTGCGATGCGCCCAGGGGCACGCCATGGAAACATAGAGGTGATAGCGACCGGATTCCGCGGCGAAACCACCTTCACCAGCCGGCCCCGGCGCACCGTCGGCCGTCACCCAGTTGCGAAAGCGGGCCGCTTCCCGCTCGAATTTGCCACCGGTCTTATCCGTGTCGTACCACTTGTCGTGCCATTTGCCGTCAATTAACAGGCCCATCGTGTTGCCTCCGCTATCTTTAGAGGGGAAGAATACCCGCCATCCTGCTACCCTCTCAAACAAGCATTTCTGGCCAACAACCTCAGATAATTCGAACATGCATAACGCCATCACTATTGATGCCCTGAAAGTACTGGATGCCATTGATCGCAAAGGTAGCTTTGCCGGCGCTGCCGGCGAGCTGTTCCGGGTACCGTCGGCCATCAGCTATACGGTTCAGAAGCTCGAGGAAGACCTTGATGTGGAAGTCTTCGACCGCAGCGGTCACCGTGCTGTGCTTACGCCCGCCGGCCGCTACCTGCTGGAGGAAGGCCGGGCCCTGCTGCAGGCTGCCGAAGCACTCGCCCACACTACGCGCCAGGTGGCCCAAGGCTGGGAAACACGGCTGAGGATCGGGTTTAACTCCCTGCTTCCGGCGGAGGCGCTGTTTCCCGCTGTCCGCGAGTTCTATGCCCTGGGGGTTCCGGTGGAGGTCCAACTGGTGGAAGAGGTGTTCGCCGGCGCGTGGGACGCACTGCAGAGCCGCCGCGTCGACCTTGTGGTCGGCGCCGACCAGTTCAGCAAGCCCGCCGGCGCCTTTGCCACCCAGGCCTTGGGGGAGATGAACTTTGTCTATGCCGTGGCCCCCGGGCATCCGCTGGCCGACCTGACACAACCGCTGACCGAAGACGATATCGCACGTTACCCGGCCGCCGTCGCCGCCGATACCTCCCGCTCCCTGCCTCCGGGCAGCGCCGGTATTTTCCAGCGCCAGCGGGCACTGACCGTCTCCAATATCGACCAGAAGATTGCGGTCCAGGAGGCAGGCCTGGGCGTCGGCTGGCTGCCCGAAGCCCGCATCCGCCAGCAACTGGCGGATGGCCGGCTGATCGCCAAGGAGGTCCATGACCGGCGGCAGCCCATCATGTTGCACCTGGCCCGTCATTCCGAAGACCAGGGCAAAGCCCTGATGTGGTTCTGGGAACGCCTCGGCCAGTCACCGGAGATCGCCCGCTGGCTGCGCTGCTGAAGCATTACCTTCCCGGACCGGCCGGCACGGGCATCACAGCCAACCGAAGGCCGGAGTGCTTCGTCTATACTGCGGCAGCACGGCACTATTTCAAACGCAAGGGAGTTCATTAATGCGGCAGTTATCGGAACTGGATGCGTCGTTTCTGTACCTGGAGTCAGAAACCGCTCCCATGCACATCGGCGGCGTCTACCTGTTCGATGCCCGCGGCAGCAAGCCGCTGCCCTTCAGCACCTTTGTCGCCTATCTGCGTAGCCGCCTCCACGTCATTCCCCTGTTTCGCCAGCGCCTGAAAGAAATCCCCCTGCGGCTGGGCCGTCCCTACTGGATTGATGACGCCAACTTCAGTATCGAACGCCACCTCGCCTACGTGAACCTGGGTGAGCACGGCAAGATTGATCAGCTGTCCCGGCTCGCGTCGCGGATTCTGGAGGAGCCCCTCAAGCGGGACCGGCCGTTGTGGCACATTACCTTTGTGGACGGCTTTCACCACGACGACGACCCGGACAGCCCGGGTTTTGCACTGATCGTGAAACTGCACCACGCCGCGATCGACGCCTTCAGCGGTGAGGAGATCATCGGCAAGCTGCTGGAATATACGCCGGAGCCGCGGCCCATCCTGGCACCAAAACCCTGGCAACCGCGACCGGAACCGTCCGAGGAGCGGGTCATGCTGCAGGCCGGGGCCAATCTGATCCGCACCCCGGTGCAGGTCACGTCGCTTGCGATCAGCGCAGCCGAGGCCACCGCCCGCGGTCTGATCCACAAACAACTGCGGAAGCTGCCGCTGCCCTTCCCGCTGTTTTCGGCCCCCCACAGCCCCTTCAACCGGCAGATCACCGGCAACCGGCGCATCGTATCCGCCACCGTTGCGCTGTCACGCCTGAAGGCCATCAAGGCCAGCATAGGCGAGGTAACCCTCAACGATGTGGTACTGGGCCTGTGCGCCGAAACCCTGCGCCGCTACATGATGAATCACGACACCGACAGCAGCCGCTCGCTGGTCGCCATGACCCCGGTCTCGGTGCGCTCGAAAAGCCTGCGGCGGGCTACCGGTAACCAGATGTCGGCCATGCTGCTCGATCTTGCCACCGACGAACCGGATCCGGCCCGGCGGATCCGCAAGATCCACTGGAACGCGGTCGCGTCAGAGCCCTACCAGGAAGCGATTGCTGCGGACCGGCTGACCGAGCTGGTACCGTCAACCATGCTGGCACTGTCGGCACGGCTGTATTCCGAGTTGCAGATTGCCCAGCGCTACCAGCCCGTCTTCAATGTCCCGATCACCAATGTACCTGGCCCCCAGGTACCCCTGTACCTGCAGGGCGCAAAGCTGGTCCGCCAGTACAATACGGCACCGCTGTTCGACAGCATGGGACTGGTGATTGTGGCGGTCAGCTATCAGGGCCGTCTCACGGTCAACTTTACCCTGTGTCCTGACGTGGTACCGGATGGCGATAGCCTGGAAGAACTGGTTGGCGACAGCCTGGCGGCCATCGAAGCGGCGGTCACCCATTTGCCCGCGGGCCAGGACGACCCGGAAGCGGTTGAGCCCCACCCCACCACGCTGATGGACGATGCCCTCACGGTGATGGAAGGGATCCTGAAAAAGACCCTGAAACGCTTCCGGGCCTAGTGTAGTCGGGAATATGAGGACGGCCGGGAATGATACCCCGGCCGCCTGGGGTCAGCTTACTCGAACGCCCAGCGCAGGAACTCGCGCTTCTCGTCCGCAGTGGCCCGCTGCCAAAGCAGCTTCATGGTCTCCAGGGTATCGACATCTCCTGCGGCTGCCGACGTGGCAGTGCCCGAAGCCGGCCCTGCCAGCAACTCATCGCTACGCTCAGGTCCCGTATAAACACTCGACGTTGCCACAACCGCCCCACTGGCACTGACGATACTGGCACTGAAGTCTGCCATCATGGCCTCGGCCTCGGCGCGGGACGCCGGTTTGTCGAAGCGGAAGCGGTAGGTCTCGCCGGCACGGGCAACCAGATCAACCACCTGGGGCTCCGAGGTTACGGTCGCAACCTTGGACTCACCGTTTTTGACCACGGTAGACTTGGCCCAGATGGTTTTATAGCTGAACACAATCCGGTTGTTGCCCGGCAGCAATTCATAATCCAGTGCCAGGTCATCCATCAGGAAGTTGGTAACCGACCGGCCATTGACTTCGGCCACCTGAATCTCACCCGGGGCCTCCAGCACTGCAACGCCGGAGGCGTCCATCGGCTTGCCCTCCCAGGTCTGGACCCGCGTCATGGAGGAACTGCAGCCGGCCATGCCGGTGGCAACCACGAGCAGCATCAGCAGCCCGGTCAGCGAACACATTTGTTTCCCGAAAGATTTTCCTGTCATCTCACTCTCCTGTAGTCCCCAGCAAAGATGCTTCCATTACCCAAGAGCCGCATTCTGACGAGTGGTGACGGCAATCGCAACAATGGCCTGCCAGCCTGTTCACCCCCCAACCGGTGATCCAACTCACCAGCTGGCGCCTAAAATGTAAAAAAATGTTGATTTAAACCCGGATTGATTTAATTTTAATCAGATGGGTCTGCAATGATGCAGCACCTACTCAACATCCATGGGACAACCGCACACAAGGAGGCCTGATGGATATCGAACAGCGTGTCGGTGAGAACGGGCGCGTTCCGTTCCGGAGCAACCGGTTCTTCTGTGTGGGGAGCAAGTGGTACTTTACCACCCGGGAAGGCTTTGACAGTGGTCCGTTTGCCTCGAGAGAGCGGGCCGAAATCGGTCTGCGCCGGTTCCTGAATGTCGTCCGCCTGCTACCGGAAGACCAGAAACTGCACTAGCCGCACCTCCCGTCGGCGGCTAGCCTGATGCCGGGTCAGAGCATCACCGGCATACCCCAGAGCTCCAGCAGGTAAAGACAGCCCAGCGCCATAAAGCCCGCGACGACGTCATCTACCATGATCCCCAGCCCGCCCGGCATACGTTTGTCCAGCCAGCTGATTGGCCAGGGCTTGATGACATCAAAAAACCGGAACAGGATAAAGGCCATGAGCACTTCCTGAACGTGGTCCGGAAAGATCCCGAGGGCAATCCACATGCCCACGAACTCGTCCCAGACAATACCACCGTGGTCATGAACCTTGAGGGCATTTGCCGTTTGCCCGCAGAGCCAGATACCGACCAGGAATGCCAGCAACACTACCAGCCAGTACGCTACCGGCGGCAACCAGAAAAACGTCAGCCAGACCGGAATGGCCGCCAGGCTGCCCCAGGTTCCCGGGGCCCGGGCGGCCGCGCCGCTGCCAAACCCGAACGCCAGCAGGTGGACCGGGTTACGCAGAAAGCCCGGCGGCAGGATTACGTGGGGTGTACTTGGCTCCGGAGGAGGTACGGCATCGGTCATTCGGTGGCTCCAAAGTGATCGTATCCCCTGGCAGCCTGGTGCAGCTCCGCCCCATGACTGAAGAGCCGAAGTCCGCTTTCCTCGGTAATCCGCCCAACAACCGTCAGCTGGTTCCGGCACGCTTGCGGCAGGCTCTGCCAGGTTTCCGGCGCCATGGTAACACAGAGCTCATAATCGTCTCCGGCCACCACCGCGCGCATTGCCGCACTCTCACCCGCCAGCCGCATCAGCGCGTCCGACAGCGGCACCTGCTCCAGCTCCAGCCGGGCGCCAACCCCGGAGGCATCGAGGATATGACCAAGGTCCGCCAGCAGGCCGTCGGATATGTCGATCGCGGCACTGGCGTAGCCTCGCAACGCCCGCCCCAGCTCCAGCCGGGGCTGGGGGCGATGGTAGCGGGCAAGGACGAACGCCTCGTCCGGCCCCGGGTGGTTCACATCCAGCCAGCGTAGCGCTTCGCCGGCATCGCCCAGGGTCCCGGACACGCACACCAGGTCGCCGGGGCAGGCACCGGAACGCCGGATTGCCGTGCCGGAGGGTACCGTGCCATGCACTTGCAGGCTGAGGGTAAGCGGGCCGCGGGTGGTATCGCCACCGGCAAGCAACAAGCCGAAACGATCTGCTGCCCGGGACAGGCCGCGGGCGAAACCGGTCAACCATGCTTCGTCAATATCCGGCAGGGTAAGTGCGAGGGTGAAGCAGACGGGATCAGCGCCCATGGCCGCCAGGTCACTGGCCGCGACGGCAAGACTGCGCCAACCAAGGTTTTCGGGATCGTAACTGGCGGGGAAATGTACCCCGGCAACCAGGGTATCGACGGAAAAAACCAGCTCGGCGCCGGGATCGACGCGCTGGATCGCACAATCATCCCCCGGCCCAAGCACCAGGTACGACGATGGACGCCCCCGGGACAGGGGCTCGAAGTACCTGGCAATCAGCTCGAACTCGCCCATGCCTCAGCGCGGGCGGGTTTCCGCCAGTCGTAACCGGCGGCTGAGCTTGTCGAGAATGCTGTTGACGAACTTGTGACCTTCGGTGCCGCCAAATTTCTTGGCCATCTCGATGCCCTCATTGATGACCACCTTGTAGGGCACATCAATGCGGTTCTTCAACTCGTAGGCACCCAGTCGCACGATGGCCAGCTCGATGGCGTCCACTTCATTGATCGGACGGTCAAGGAACGGCTCCAGCAGCTTGTCCAGCTCGCCCTGTTCGCGGTGAACGCCACGCAGCAGATCGCGGAAATAGGCGATGTCCACCTTGCTCATGTCATTATCAACCATGAACTCGGCTTCGATATCGCTGATCGCACTCTTGCTGAAATGGCGCTGGTACAGCCCCTGCATGGCCAGTGCCCGCGCGCGGCGACGGTCACCGGCTTTCGGCTGGCCCGTCGGACGGCTGCTCTCCGGTTGCCCGGCGTTGTCTTCAGGTCCTGTCATCACTCACCCAGCTTCCTGAAAAGGCTAACCATTTCAAGTGCGGTGATGGCCGCTTCGGCCCCTTTGTTGCCGGCCTTGGTGCCGGAGCGCTCGATTGCCTGCTCAATGGAATCCACAGTCAGCACGCCAAAGGTAACCGGTACGTCGGTTTCGAGACTGACGGCACCCAGACCACTGGAAGCTTCACCCGCCACATAATCGAAGTGCGGAGTGCCGCCGCGAATCACCGCGCCCAGCGCGATAATGGCGTCGTAGTTTCCGCTTTCCGCCACCCGCTTGACCGCCAGCGGCATTTCGTAGGCGCCCGGAACCCGTACGATGGTAATGTCAGCGTCGGCAATGCCATGACGACGCAGGGTATCGATGGCGCCTTCCAGCAGGCTTTCCACCACGAATCCGTTAAACCGGCCAACCACCACGGCATAGTTGCCACGGCACTCGGTAAAGTCACCTTCAATTACTCGGATATCTGCCATGCTTGGCTCCTTTGCGGGTACGACGGCAATAAACGGCGCCGTACCGGATTGTCATTCAGGGGTATAGGGTTCGTATTCCACCACTTCCAGGTCAAAGCCGGAAATGGCGGAGAATTTGATCGGCGGGCTCAGCAGGCGCATTTTACCCACGCCCAGGTCACGCAGAATCTGGGAGCCGGTACCCACCGTGAAATAGACACCGGAGCTGCCCTTGGCAGCAGGTGCCTGGTGCTCACCGAAGAATTCGTGGATACGGTCGTCCAGGTTGTAGCTGTCCTCGGCGCTGTTCAGCAGCACCACCACGCCCCGCCCTTCCTGCGCCACTCGCGCCAGGGCATGGTGCAGCGGCCAGCTGCGGGAGTCCGCACGCCGGGCACCGAGCAGGTCGCGCAGGGTGTCCGTGATGTGCACCCGCACCAGCGTCGGCTCATCGGGGCTGATATCGCCCATGACCATCGCCAGGTGGGTCGCACCCTGGACGTTGTCACGGTAGGTGCGCAGATTGAACACTCCGTGCTCGGTGTCCAGATCGTACTGTTCCACACACTCGATGGTGCGCTCGTTGAGGATCCGGTAGTGGATCAGGTCGGCAATGGTGCCGATCTTCAGATCGTGCAGCTCGGCAAACTTCTCGAGGTCTTCCCGACGCGCCATGGATCCGTCGTCGTTCATGATCTCGCAGATCACCCCGGCCGGCTCGCAACCCGCGAGAGCTGCGAGGTCACAGGAAGCTTCGGTGTGGCCGGCACGACTGAGAACACCGCCCGGGTCAGACATCAGCGGGAAGATATGCCCCGGCTGGACCAGATCGGATGCCTTGGCATCCCTGGCCACGGCCGCCTGTACGGTGCGGGCCCGGTCCGCCGCCGAAATCCCGGTGGTGACCCCTTCCGCTGCCTCGATCGACAGGGTGAACTTGGTACCGAACCCTGACGCATTGCGCTGTACCATCAGCGGCAGGCCCAGCTGCTCACACCGATCGCGGGTCATTGGCATGCAGATCAGGCCGCGACCGAACCGCGCCATGAAATTGATCGCCTCGGCGGTGCAATGTTCTGCCGCCATGACCAGGTCACCTTCGTTCTCCCGGTCCTCATCATCCATCAGGATAACCATCTTGCCCTGACGGATGTCTTCGATGATCTCTTCAATACTGTTCAGTGCCATATGGTTTGCACCCTTGCAGCCCCGGCGGCCAGGTTCCTGGCCCGAAATACCCGATGGGCGTGAATGTTGAAAATTTAGCTGGGAACAAGGATCAGCCGTTCATCCTCACCCACCTGACGCCGGTCGCGGACCGCCCACCGTACTTTCTCGGCCATGGTCGCCAGCGGCAGCCTGGCCGTTGGCCGGGCATCACTCCCCAGAAACACCGGTGCCTGGTAGAGCCACAACTCATCCAGTAACCGCTCGGCAATGAACGCCCCGGCCAGGGTAGGCCCGGCCTCGACCAGCAGTTCGTTAATTCCGAGCTCGCCCAGGAAATCCAGCAACTCCCCGAGATCGACGCCGTCGGTCTTCCAGGATACGCCACTCAGGCTGACCCCGAGTGCCGACAGATCCTGTGCCGGTGCCGTCACCAGGGCCTCGGAGGAACAGAACAGCCGGACATTGCCGCCATGAAGGATTCTCGCGGTCACCGGTGTACGGGCATCCCGATCGGCAATCACTCGCAGTGGCTGGCGGGCCGGCTCGGTCGCCAATCCGATATCCCCCAGCTCGGCACGGCGCACCGTCAGCGACGGGTCATCGGCCAGCACCGTACCGACACCGGTAAGGATGGCGTCGCTGATGGCCCGCAGGCGCTGTACATCGCGACGTGAATCGGCGCCGGTAATCCACTGGCTCTCGCCGGACGCCATCGCGGTACGGCCATCCAGGCTGGCAGCAATTTTGACCCGTACGTACGGCCGCCCGGTTTCCATCCGCTTCATGAAGCCGGGATTGAGCTTCCGCGCATCCTCCGCCAGCACGCCTTCGGTAACGCGGATGCCGGCGTCCCGCAGCATATCCAGTCCGCGACCGGAAACTGCCGGATTGGGGTCCTTGGTGGCGGCAAAGACATGGGCGATGCCGGCATCAATCAGCGCCCTGGCACAGGGTGGTGTGCGACCAAAGTGGCTGCACGGTTCCAGAGTCACATACGCGGTCGCCCCCCGGGCGGCAGGACCGGCCTGGCTCAGCGCGCGGGTCTCCGCGTGGCCTTCGCCGGCACGCTCATGCCAGCCCTCACCCAGAATGCGACCACGCTTGGCAATGATGCAGCCAACACGCGGATTGGGATGGGTGGAGTAACGGCCGCGCCAGGCGAGCTGGATCGCCCGGGCCATGAATGCGGTATCCTGGGCGTCGATCATGTCTTCTCTTCGGCTGCCTTGTCTCCGGACGAAGATTCGCCGGCGAGGGCCTTGGCCACTCCCACCGGGTCGGAACCCTCCCCATTGGCGGACAGCCGCTCGATCTCTTCCTTGAACTCGTTGAGATCCTGGAAACTGCGGTAAACCGAGGCAAAACGCACATACGCCACTTTGTCCAGCTGGCGCAATTCCGTCATGACTTCCTCACCCAGCTGCATCGATTTCACTTCCCGCTCGCCCGTGGCGCGCAGGCGGAACCGGATACGGTTCAGTGCAGCCTCGATTTCCTCGATGCTGACGGGGCGTTTCTCCAGTGCCTTCATAATGCCGGCGCGGAGCTTGTCCTCATCGAAAGGCTGTCGGGTACCGTCCTGCTTGACTACCCGGGGCATCACCAGCTCGGCAGTCTCAAAGGTGGTAAAACGCTCCCGGCACGACAGGCACTCCCGTCTGCGGCGCACCTGGTCGCCTTCGGCAACGAGGCGCGAATCGATCACCTTGGTGTCGGCTTCACCGCAGAACGGACAATGCATAATTCAAAACTCCCAGCAGCAGCCACCCGGCCCCCAACGGGTCGGGCGGCATGGTTCACAAACCTCAGCCATAGACCGGGAAGCGTGCGCAGAGGGCTTCGACCTGCTGGCGAACCCGGCTGTTGACGCTTTCGTCTTCGAGGTTATCGAGAATATCGCACATCCAGCCAGCCAGATCACGGCACTCGGACTCACCAAAACCGCGGGTAGTCACTGCCGGAGTACCGATCCGCAGGCCGGAGGTCACAAACGGGGAGCGCGGGTCATTGGGCACTGCGTTCTTGTTCACGGTAATGTGGGCACGGCCCAGGGCAGCATCCGCATCCTTGCCGGTAATGTCCTGCTTGATCAGGCTGACCAGGAACAGGTGGTTTTTGGTACCACCGGATACCACATCAAAGCCGCGCTCGATGAACACCTCGGCCATCGCCGCCGCGTTTTTCACAACCTGCTTCTGGTAAGCCTTGAACTCATCGCTCATGGCTTCCTTGAAGCACACCGCCTTGGCAGCGATGACGTGCATCAGCGGGCCGCCCTGGCCACCCGGGAACACCGCAGAGTTCAGTTTCTTCTGCAGGTCTTCATCAGCGCAGGCCAGAATCAGGCCGCCACGGGGACCACGCAGGGTCTTGTGGGTTGTGGTCGCCACCACGTGCGCGTGGGGTACCGGATCCGGATAGACCCCGGCGGCCACCAGGCCTGCCACGTGGGCCATGTCGACAAACAGGTAGGCACCGACCTTGTCGGCGATTTCACGGAAGCGTGCGAAGTCCAGCTCCTGGGAGTAGGCAGAGAAACCGGCAATGATCATCTTCGGCTTGTGCTCGACGGCCAGGGCTTCCACTTCGTCATAGTCAATCAGGCCGGTTTCCGGATTCAGGCCGTACTGCACGGCGTGGTAGATCTTACCGGAGAAGTTGACGCTGGCACCGTGGGTCAGGTGACCACCGTGAGCCAGGCTCATGCCCAGCACGGTATCGCCGGGCTTCAGCAGCGCCATGAAAACCGCGGAGTTGGCCTGGGAGCCAGAGTGCGGCTGCACGTTGGCATAGGCTGCACCGAACAGTTCCTTGGCGCGGTCGATGGCCAGCTGCTCGGCCACATCGACAAATTCACAGCCACCGTAGTAACGCTTGCCGGGGTAACCCTCGGCATACTTGTTGGTCAGCACGCTGCCCTGGGCTTCCATTACCCGCGGGCTGGTGTAGTTCTCGGACGCGATCAGCTCGATATGAGCTTCCTGACGCTTGGCCTCAGCCTGCATGGCGGTCCAGAGCTCGTCGTCATAGCCGGCGATTTTCATATCACGATTAAACATGGATGTGCTGCCCCTGTGTGCTGCGTCTGCCCTGCAGACCTTCTGAAAAAGCGGTTCCGGGCGCCGCCGCTGCCACAATTCCCCGGCGGCCGGCGCTTCCCTGTAAAAATGGGCGCTTATTCTAGCGCATTACGGCCGTCAAAATCACCTTTTACCCCTTCCGTATAAACCGATGGAACAGCGCACCTCCGGTCACTGCGGATTGCTATGGCACGGTGGTTTCGCTACCTTACGGGGTTGATTTCCGTTTCGTTGCAGACCGGTCACATCGCACTTGCTGCCCGCCGGCTGCACACCAGACCCAGAGGACATTGCCAGACATGGCCCAGTACGTATACACCATGAATCGCGTCGGCAAGGTGGTTCCACCCAAGCGCGAGATTCTGAAGGACATTTCCCTGAGCTTCTTCCCGGGCGCAAAGATTGGCGTCCTCGGCCTCAACGGCTCCGGTAAATCCACCCTGCTGCGGATCATGGCGGGGGTCGACCAGGACTACATCGGTGAGGCCCGTCCCCAGCCCGGCATCAAGGTAGGCTACCTGCCCCAGGAGCCGGAGCTGGACGAGGAAAAGACGGTAAAGGAAATTGTCGACGAGTCCGTCGCCCACGTTCACAACGCACTGGCCGAACTGGACCAGGTATACGCCGCGTACGCGGAACCGGACGCAGACTTCGACGCCCTCGCCAAGAAACAGGGCGAGCTGGAAGCGATCATCCAGGCCACCGACGGTCACGACATCGAACGCAAGATGGAAGTTGCCGCCGACGCCCTGCGTCTGCCAGCCTGGGACCAGAAGGTAAAAGTGCTGTCTGGTGGTGAGCGCCGCCGGGTGGCCCTGTGCCGCCTGTTGCTGTCCGGCCCCGACATGCTGCTGTTGGACGAGCCCACCAACCACCTGGATGCGGAATCCGTGGCCTGGCTCGAGCGCTTCCTGCACGATTACGATGGCACCGTGGTAGCTATCACCCACGACCGCTACTTCCTCGACAACGTGGCCGGCTGGATCCTCGAACTGGACCGGGGCCACGGCATCCCGTTCGAGGGCAATTACAGCCAGTGGCTGGAAAACAAGGAAAAACGCCTGGAAATGGAATCCAAGCAGGAAGCTGCCCACCAGAAAGCGATCAAGCAGGAGCTTGAGTGGGTGCGCTCCAACGCCAAGGGCCGCCAATCCAAGAGCAAGGCCCGCCTGGCCCGCTTCGAGGAAATGAGCTCCCAGGAATTCCAGAAGCGCAACGAAACCAACGAACTTTACATCCCGCCCGGGCCACGCCTTGGCGACAAGGTGATCGAGGTCGACGGTATCAGCAAGGCCTTCGGCGACCGCCTGCTTTATGAGAACGTATCCTTCAACGTACCGGCGGGCGCCATTGTCGGCATCATCGGTGGTAACGGCGCCGGCAAGTCCACCCTGTTCAAGATGATTGCAGGGATGGACCAGCCGAGCGCCGGCACCATCACCGTGGGTGAAACCGTGGAACTGGCCTACGTTGACCAGATGCGCGACCTGGACGGCAGCAAGACCGTGTGGGAAGAACTGTCTGGCGGCCAGGACATGATCAAGGTCGGCAACTACGAAACCCCGTCCCGCGCTTATGTCGGCCGCTTCAATTTCAAGGGCACCGACCAGCAGAAGCGCGTCGGCGACCTTTCCGGCGGCGAGCGTAACCGCCTGCATCTGGCCAAGCTGCTGAAGCAGGGCGGCAACGTGCTGCTGCTGGACGAGCCCACCAACGACCTGGACGTGGAGACCCTGCGCGCCCTGGAAGAAGCCCTGCTGAACTTCCCCGGCTCCGCCCTGGTGATTTCCCACGACCGCTGGTTCCTGGACCGGGTGGCCACCCACATCCTGGCGTTCGAGGATGACGGCGAAGTGGTGTACTTCGAAGGCAACTTCACCGACTACGACGCGGACTTCAAGAAGCGCAAAGGCGACTCTGCCATGCAGCCCAAGCGCATGAAGTACAAGAAGCTCGCCTGATCATCGGCTAGCCCGACCATCGACAGGGCCGGCCAACAGGCCGGCTCGCTTTCTTTTTCCTGTACGGACCCCCGGCCATGGCCAAAGCCAGAACAGCCTTTGTCTGCACCGAATGCGGCGCCGATTACTCGAAATGGCAGGGCCAGTGCACTGCCTGCCAGAGCTGGAACACCATCAGCGAGGTGCGCGGCGTCAGCAGCAACACCAAGGGCGCCCGTGGCGCCCGCTTCGAGGGCTTCGCCGGTAGCCTGGCGGAGGTCCAGAGCCTGGACTCCGTCAGCCTGGCCGAACAGACCCGCATCAGCACCGGCATGCAGGAGTTCGACCGGGTTCTGGGCGGCGGCCTGGTCGAAGGCTCGGCGGTGCTGATGGGCGGCCACCCCGGCGCCGGCAAAAGCACGCTGTTACTGCAGGCGGTATGTCATCTGGCCTGCCAGGTGCCCGCACTCTACGTAACCGGCGAGGAATCCCTGCAACAGGTTGCGATGCGCGCCAAGCGCCTCGGACTGCCCACCAGCGACCTGAAGATGTTGTCGGAAACCAGCGTTGAGCGGGTCATCCAGGTAGCCGAACACGAAAAACCCCGCATTCTGGTGGTGGACAGTATCCAGGTGATGCACGTCGCCGACATCGAGTCCGCACCCGGCAGCGTGTCCCAGGTGCGCGAGAGCGCCGCCTTTCTGACCCGTTTCGCCAAGCAGACCGGCACCATCCTGTTCCTGGTGGGCCACGTCACCAAGGATGGCAGCCTGGCCGGCCCCAAAGTCCTGGAGCACATGATCGACTGCTCCATTTTGCTGGAAGGCTCCAGCGACAGCCGCTACCGCACCCTGCGGGGCATCAAGAACCGCTTCGGCGCAGTCAATGAACTCGGGGTGTTCGCAATGCTCGAGCAGGGGCTCAAAGAGGTCAAAAACCCCAGCGCCATCTTCCTCAACCGCGGCGAAGATGCGGCTCCGGGGAGCGTCGTGATGGTGGTCTGGGAGGGCACCCGACCGATGCTGGTGGAGATCCAGGCCCTGGTGGACATGGCCCAGGGCGGCTATCCCCGCCGGGTTGCCGTAGGCCTCGACCAGAACCGCCTGGCGATGCTGCTGGCAGTGCTGCACCGCCATGGCGGCATGCACGTGTCCGACCAGGATGTCTTCGTCAACGTGGTCGGCGGTGTGAAGGTCAACGAAACCAGTGCCGACCTGGCCCTGTTAGCGGCCATCGTGTCATCGTTCCGGGACCGCGCCTTGCCGCAGGATCTGGTGATATTCGGGGAAGTCGGTTTATCCGGAGAGATCCGCCCGGTGCCCAGCGGCCAGGAACGGATCTACGAGGCTGCCAAGCACGGCTTTACCCGCGCCCTGGTGCCCAAGGGCAATGCGCCAAGGAAAGCGATCGACGGAATGAAAGTCATGCCGGTAACCCGGCTGGCCGACGCGCTCGCGGCACTGGACGAGCTCTGAGCAGCGGCCTCAGTCAATCAGGTGGCGGAATTCCCGCTCCAGCAACACCGGATCGCCCAGGTTGAGTTCCACCAGCCGCTTCAGGTGCGCCGCGCTGTCGAGATCGATGTATTCAGACTGGAAGCCGAGGCGGTGATCCTCAATGTGCCGCAACTCCACCGCCATCACGATCGCGGCTGACCTTGAGTCAAGGTGGATCACCACCTCGCAGGGTTGCCGCGACGGCACATTCCAGCCTTCAGGGCGCCTGACCAGCACCCCGCGCAGCGAAATATCAAGCACTTCGCTGGACCACACCTGGTCTTGCCAGTGGAGCTCACAGGGAGCATCAAAACGAATGCGGTGAAAGCGCCGCTTCTCCGGGGTCCTGGGCTGCAATCGATGACTCCTATCAGTCGGTTACTCGTGTCACTGACTATAGCCCCGACCCGGCGGCGCATCCAGAATTAGCGGTGGTACTCGGAGCTGAGCTCGACCACCGCTTCAATGAAGGCCCCGGCATTGGCTGGATCCACATCCGGAGTGATGCCGTGCCCCAGGTTGAAAATGTGGCCACTGCCGGTGCCATAACGGCGCAGGATATCGGCCACTTCCTGACGGATCCGCGCCGGCGGCGCGTACAGCATGGCCGGATCCATATTACCCTGAAGCGCGACCCGGTCACCGACCCGGGCCCGGGCATTGCCGATATCCGTGGTCCAGTCCAGACCCAAGGCATCGGCACCGCTGTCCGCCATGGATTCCAGCCATTGCCCGCCGTTCTTGGTGAACAGGATTACCGGAACCCGGCGACCGTCGTGTTCACGGATCAGCCCGGCAACAATCTTGTTCATGTAAGCGAGAGAGAACTCCTCATAGGCCCAGCTGCTCAGCACTCCACCCCAGGTATCAAATATCTGTACTGCCTGGGCGCCGGCCTTGATCTGACCGTTCAGGTAATCAATGACCGAGTCGGCCAGATGATCCAGCAGGCGGTGCATGACTTCCGGCTGGCCGTACATCAGCTTCTTGGCCTCGCGAAAATCCTTGGAAGAGCCGCCTTCGACCATGTAGGTCGCCAGTGTCCAGGGGCTGCCGGAGAAGCCGATCAGTGGCACCCGGCCATTCAGCGCTCGGCGGATAGTGGAGACCGCATTCATCACGTAATCCAGATCCACCTCGGCATTCATCTTCGGCAGCGCCGCCACGTCCGCCTCGGAGCGAATGGTGTGACGGAATTTGGGGCCTTCGCCGGTTTCAAAGTACAGCCCGAGGCCAAGGGCGTCCGGGATGGTGAGGATGTCCGAGAACAGGATCGCCGCATCCAGCGGATAGCGCTCCAGCGGCTGCAGGGTAACCTCGCAGGCCAGCTCGGTATTCTTGCAGAGACTGAGGAAATCGCCGGCCTTGGCCCGGGTGGCACGGTACTCCGGCAGGTAACGGCCCGCCTGGCGCATCATCCATACCGGCGTGCGGTCAACAGGCTGACGCATCAGCGCCCGGAGGAAACGATCATTTTTCAGCTCGGTCATAGGAATCCCAATCGGCTCTCGAAGTGCAAAAAGTATGGGGAGCAATGATACCCCGTTTGGCGCAATAAAAAAGGGCGCGGTACCGATTGGTACAACGCCCTTGCCAGGATAAAACAGGGTGATGCCGGGGACGGGCTTGAGTCAGCACCCTTCCCCACCCCGGGGACAGGCTTGAGCCTGCCCCCCTTGGTTTTCCTACAGGTCGAGGTAGTCCATGATCCCTTCTGCGGCCTGACGACCCTCCCAGATTGCCGTGACCACCAGATCGGAGCCGCGCACCATGTCACCGCCGGCAAAGATCTTCGGGTTGCTGGTCTGAAAGCGGAACTGTGCATCTTCCGGCGCCGTTACCCGGCCGGAGTCATCGGTGGTAACACTCAGGTCATCAAACCAGTCAGCGGGGCTGGGACGGAAGCCAAAGGCGACCAGCACTGCATCCGCGGGAATGACTTCCTCACTGCCTGGCACCACCTCCGGGCGGCGACGGCCATTCTCGTCCGGCTCGCCCAGACGGGTCTGGACCACCTTGACGCCCTCAACCTGGTCTTCACCGATAATGGCGATAGGCTGACGGTTGAACAGGAACTTGACGCCCTCCTCCTTGGCGTTGGCCACTTCCCGGCGGGAGCCTGGCATGTTGGCCTCATCCCGGCGATAGGCACAGGTCACGCTGGTTGCCTGCTGCCGGATGGAGGTCCGGTTACAGTCCATGGCGGTATCACCACCGCCAAGAACCACTACCCGCTTGCCCTTCATGTCGATGAAGTCATCGGCGCTCTTTTCGAAACCAAGACGACGATTGACGTTAGAGATCAGGAATGGCAGCGCATCATAGACCCCTGGCAGATTCTCGCCGGGGAACCCGCCCTTCATGTAGCTGTAGGTACCCATGCCCATGAACACGGCATCGAATTCGTCGATGATGTCCTGCAGCATGACGTCCTTACCCACTTCGGTCGACAGGCGGAATTCCACGCCCATCTCCTCAAACACCTTACGGCGGCGGGCCATGACCGACTTTTCCAGCTTGAACTCGGGAATACCGAAGGTCAGCAAACCACCGATTTCCGGGTAGAGATCAAAGACCACCGGCTTGACGCCGTTACGCACCAGCACGTCGGCGCAACCCAGGCCGGCAGGGCCGGCACCGATTACCGCCACTTTCCGGTCGGTCCACTTCACCTTTGACATGTCCGGCTTCCAGCCGAGGGCAAAGGCGGTATCGGTAATGTACTTTTCTACCGAACCGATAGTCACCGCGCCGTAGCCGTCATTGAGGGTACAGGCGCCCTCACACAGGCGGTCCTGCGGGCAGACCCTGCCGCACACTTCCGGCAACGAGTTGGTCTGGTGACACAACTCCACTGCTTTCATGATGTTGCCTTCCGAAACCAGCTTCAGCCAGTTCGGAATGTAGTTGTGCACCGGGCACTTCCACTCACAGTAGGGGTTGCCGCAGGCCAGACAGCGGTGCGCCTGGGGGGCAGCCTGCTCCTGGGAGAATGGATGGTAGATTTCACCAAACTCTTTCTTGCGCTTCTTGGCCGGGACTTTCTTCGGGTCGACCCGCCCCACTTCCACAAACTGGAAGTCGTTGTTCAGACGTTCTTTCATGTTGACGCTCTCATCAGCTCGATTTCGACAGGGGCGGCGTCAGCGACGCCAGCCCCGAACCCATCACGTGCGGCCCTTACTCCGGACGCGCCCGGGTACTCGCCAGCAGGCTGCGCAGGTTCGCCGCCTTGGGTTTGACCAGCCAGAAGCGGCCGATGTAGTCGTCGAAATCTTCAAGGATATGCTCCGCCCAGGTACTGCCGGTTTCCGAGATGTGCTCACGGATGACGCCGCGCAGGTGGTTTCGGTAGGCCTCCATTTCCTCGCGGGAAATGCGCTGGATTTCCACCAGTTCGTGGTTGTACTTGTCCACGAAGGTGTTATCCAGATCCAGCACATAGGCAAAGCCCCCGGTCATGCCGGCACCGAAGTTATAGCCGGTGCTGCCCAGCACGGTTACCAGACCACCGGTCATGTATTCGCAGCAGTGATCGCCGGCACCTTCAACCACGGCATGGGCACCGGAGTTGCGCACCGCAAAACGCTCGCCTGCCGTGCCGGCCGCAAACAACTTGCCGCCAGTAGCGCCGTAGAGGCAGGTATTACCGATGATGGATGTTTCCTGGGTATTGAAGTTGCTGCCGCGGGGCGGCTTGACCACCAGCTTGCCGCCGGTCATCCCCTTGCCCACGTAGTCGTTGGCGTCGCCTTCCAGGATCAGGTTGAGACCACCCACGTTCCACACACCGAAGCTCTGGCCGGCGGTGCCCACCAGATCCAAAGTGATCGGCGCATCCGCCATACCCTGGTTACCGTGCCGGGCGGCGATTTCGCCGGACAGCCGGGCACCGATGGAACGGTCGCAGTTGGTCACTTTATAGCTCCAGGCGCCGCCGGTCTTGTCGGCAATCGCAGCCGCCACATCCTTCACCATCCGCTCGGCCAGGGTACCCTGGTCAAACGGCTGGTTGCGCTCGACCTGACAGGTCTGCGGCTTGTCTGCCGGAATGTGGTCATTGGACAGCAGCCGGCTCAGGTCCAGCTTCTGCTGCCGCTCGGTATCTCCCGGCAGGCGCTCCAGCAGGTCGACACGCCCCACCAGCTCTTCCAGGTTACGAACACCCAGACGGGCCATCCATTCACGGGTTTCTTCCGCCACAAAACGGAAGAAATTCATCGCCATCTCCACCGTACCCTTGAAGTGCTCTTCCCGCAGGTAGTCATTCTGGGTCGCAACCCCGGTTGCGCAGTTGTTCAGGTGACAGATACGCAGGTATTTGCAACCCAGGGCAACCATCGGCGTGGTGCCGAAACCAAAACTCTCGGCGCCGAGAATGGCGGCCTTGACCACATCAAGACCCGTCTTGATACCGCCGTCAGTCTGCAGGCGGATCTTGCCCCGCAGATCGTTGGCACGCAGCGCCTGCTGGGTTTCCGTCAGCCCCAGTTCCCAGGGAGAACCGGCGTAACGGATGGACGTCAGCGGACTGGCGGCGGTGCCACCGTCATACCCGGACACAGTGATCAGGTCGGCATAGGCCTTGGCCACACCGGCCGCAATGGTGCCGACGCCGGGCTCGGATACCAGCTTGACGGACACCAGGGCCTCCGGGTTGACCTGCTTGAGGTCAAAGATCAGCTGCGCCAGGTCCTCGATGGAATAGATATCGTGGTGCGGTGGCGGCGAGATCAGCGTCACGCCGGGCACCGAGTAGCGCAGGCGGGCGATCAGGTCGTTGACCTTGCCGCCGGGCAACTGCCCCCCTTCGCCGGGCTTGGCACCCTGTGCGACCTTGATCTGCATGACATCGGCGCTGCGCAGGTACTCGGCGGTAACACCGAACCGACCGGACGCCACCTGCTTGATCTTGGAGCGCTTCTCGGTACCATAGCGGACCGGGTCTTCACCGCCCTCACCGGAGTTGGAGCGGCCGCCGAGGGTGTTCATGGCAACCGCCAGCGCCTCATGGGCTTCGGGAGACAATGCTCCAAGCGACATGGCAGCAGAGTCAAAGCGGGGGAAAATGCTCTCCACCGGCTCAACCTCGGACAAGTCGATCCCCTGGATATCCTTGCGGAACGTCAACAGGTCACGGATAGTCGCCACCGGGCGTTCGTTGACCAGCCCGGCGTATTCCTTGTAGTGGCCGTAGTCCCCGCTGATGACCGCATCCTGCAACTTACCCACCACGTCGGGATTGAAGGCGTGGTATTCCTGGCCATGGACATACTTCAGCAGGCCACCCGGCGAAATCGGCTTACGGGGCTTCCAGGCCACATCGGCCAACAGTTGCTGGTCCTGCTGGAAGTCGAAGAAACCGGCACCCTGAATGCGACTGGCGACACCGCGGAAGCAGAGATCGACCACTTCGTCGGCCAGACCAATCGCCTCGAACAACTGGGCACCGCGATACGAGGTGATGGTTGAGATCCCCATCTTGGACAGGATCTTCAGCAGGCCCTTGTTGATACCCTTGCGGTAATTGTTCTTGGCCTCGACCGGATCCATCAGCATTTCACCGGTGCGGATCAGGTCATTCAGGATCTGGTACGCCAGGTACGGATAGACCGCCGTCGCACCGAAGCCGAACAGTACGGCGAACTGGTGCGGATCACGAGCCCAGCCGGTTTCCACAATGATGTTGGAATCGCATCGCAGGCCACACTTCACCAGGTGGTGATGCACGGCGCCGGTCGCCATCAGCGCATTGACCGGCAACTCACCCTGCCGGAGATCCTTGTCGCTGAGGATCAACAGGACCTTGCCACTGCGCACCGCCTGTTCGGCCTGCTCACACACGCGGCGAACAGCCTGCTCCAGCCCCATTTCCGGGCTGTGGCTCAGGGCGATCCGGGCAACCTCAAAGCCGGGGCGCTCGTTGTTCTCGATCCGCAGGAACTTGGCCGGCGACAACACCGGCGTGGTCAGGATGACCCGGTCGGCGTGCTCCGGACCTTCCTCGAACACGTTTCGTTCCGCACCGAGACAGGTTTCCAGGGACATCACGATCGCTTCCCGCAGCGGGTCGATCGGCGGATTGGTAACCTGGGCAAACTTCTGGCGGAAGTAATCGCCAACATGACGGACCTTGCTGGACAGCACCGCCATCGGGGTGTCATCGCCCATGGAGCCCACGGCTTCCTGGGCACTCTCACCCAGCGGCCGCAACACCTGGTCCCGCTCTTCATAGGAGACGTTGAACATCTTCTGGTGAACCAGCAGATCCTCGCTTTCCATCAGGCGGAACTCGGGGGTGTCCTGGTTCAGCGTCGTCTCGACCCGCAGGGCATTTTCGCGCAGCCACTTCTTGTAGGGGTGCGCCGCCTTGAGGCGGTTATCGATGTCCCGGGTATGCAGCACCTCACCGGTCTCGGTGTCCACCGCCAGCATCTGGCCCGGGCCGACGCGGCCCTTGGCAACCACGTCATCCGGGGTATAGCCGTAGGTGCCGATCTCGGACGCCAGGGTAATGAAGTCATCTTTGGTGACCACCCAGCGGGCCGGACGCAGGCCGTTACGGTCCAGCATGCAGACCGCATAACGACCATCTGAGAACACCAGTCCGGCCGGGCCGTCCCACGGCTCCATGTGCATGGAGTTGTACTCGTAGAAGGCCCGCAGATCGGAATCCATGGTATCCACATTCTGCCACGCCGGCGGGATCATCATCCGCACCGCACGGAACAGGTCCACACCACCGGCCAGCAGCACTTCGAGCATGTTGTCCATGCTGGATGAGTCCGATCCGGTGAGATTGACCAGCGGTTGCAGGGTCTGCAGATCCGGGAGGTCCGGCGAGCTGAACTTGGCGGCCCGGGCCAGTGCCCAGTTGCGGTTACCGTCAATGGTGTTGATTTCGCCATTGTGGGCGAGGAACCGGAACGGCTGAGCCAGCGGCCAGCGCGGCATGGTATTGGTCGAGAAGCGCTGGTGGAAGACACAGATGGCGGTCTGCAGATCCGGATCACCCAGATCCTTGTAGAAGTTGGCCAGGTCCGCCGGCATCATCAGGCCCTTATAGGCCAGTGTACGGTGGGACAGGCTGCAGATATAAAACTCGGAGTCTTCCGCTTCGGCCATGTCGCGCTCAACGTGACGACGACCGACAAACAAAGCGATAGAAAAATCTTTTTCGGATTTGCCGGCCGGCGCCACGAAAACCTGCTCGATGCGTGGCAGGCAGTCCAGGGCCATGGGGCCAAGGCAGCTGTTATCGGTGGGGACGTCACGCCAACCCAGAATGTCGAGCCCCTGCTCGGTCAGACGCTTTTCCAACGCTGCCTTGGCGGCAGCTGCCCTGGAGTCGTCCTGAGCAAGAAAGACCTGGCCGACTGCAAACATATCGCCGGGCTCTTTGCCAAAAGCGGCTTTCGCAGCCTTGCGAAGGAAGGCGTCAGGGCTCTGAATGAGCAGGCCACAACCATCGCCGGTCTTACCGTCCGCTGCAATACCACCACGGTGGGTCATGCAGGTCAGCGACTCGATGGCAGTTTGCAATAACTTGTGGCTTGGCTCGCCCTTCATGTGGGCGATAAGACCGAATCCACAGTTATCCCTGAACTCGTCGGGATGATACAAACCTGACATCATAAGCGTACTCTCACATAAGAAGTGCTTTTCAATCAAAGAGTTATAAGCTAATTCCGTATAAAGTGACCCTTTGACACTGAAAATGGGGGCTGGACATTCTACACACGTAGAACTACGTACTCAAACCGAAATTAATTTACGGTAGGCGGGAAAGCGCGGAAAGTTCGCAAACAAATTGTTTAAAATCAGGAAGCTGGAGAGCCATCCGGGGGCTTGACAAAAATCCGGAATGGCCCTCCAAAAACTGCAGAATGGTGGCTTAACGCGACGTGGAGGCTCCACAAAACGCCTCAAGAGTGGCTTGCAGGCTGTCACTGTTCACGTCAGAGGTTACCAGAGCATCACCCAGGGCTCGCAGCAGCACCAGCCGCAGATTACCGTCGACATTCTTCTTGTCGACGGCCATCAGCGTGAGGAAATCCCCCGGCGTCATACCCTCGGGCGCCTTCTCCGGCAGCCGCGCCCGACCGATCAGCACGCCTGCGCGCTCCGCATCGGCCGGCGCAACCAGCCCCAGCCGCACCGAAAGATCGGCCGCCATTAACATACCGGTGCCGACGGCCTCGCCGTGGAGCCAGTTACCGTAGCCGGCAAACGTCTCGATCGCATGGCCAAAGGTGTGGCCAAGATTCAAAATGGCCCGCAGGCCACCTTCCCGCTCATCCAGCGCGACCACCTCGGCCTTGCAGGCACAGGAACGGTGAATCGCCTCGGCTAACGCCTCTGGCTGGAGGCCGACCAGATCGGTGATGGCGCCTTCAAGCCAGCTGAGAAACGGCTCATCACGAATCAGGCCGTACTTGATCACTTCCGCCAGACCCGCCGATACCTCGCGGGGCGGCAACGTCTGCAGGGTCGCGGTATCAATCAGCACAGCTTCAGGCTGATGGAAGGCGCCAATCATGTTCTTGCCAAGGGGGTGATTGATCCCGGTCTTGCCCCCTACCGACGAATCCACCTGGGACAGCAGCGTCGTGGGAATCTGGATAAACGGCACACCGCGCTGGTAACAGGCTGCCGCAAAGCCGGTCATGTCGCCAACGACTCCGCCACCGAGCGCGACCAGGGTGGTCTTGCGGGTGTGGCGGCACTCCAGCAGCGCATCGAAAATCCGGTTGAGGGTCTGCCAGTCCTTGTACTTTTCCCCGTCCGGCAGAACGACCGTATCCACCTGCTTACCCGGGAAACAGGCCTTCGCGGCCTCCAGGTAAAGCGGCGCAACGGTTTCGTTAGACACGACCATCACCTGATTGCCTGCCACATAGGGTGTCAGGTCCTGGCTTCCGAGCAGGCCCTGCCCGATCAGGATCGGATAACTCCGGTCACCCAGATCAACTTTCAGCTCGAGGACAGATTCACGCATGGTTTCGGCCTTCCTTTCGAATCTGGCGCTTATGGCGCGCCGTTTTCGGATTGATCCGGTTAATCAGCTGGCGCACCACCAGGCGGGGGCTTTTGCGGTCGGTGTACATCACGATATCCGCCAACCGGGTATAGATGGGGTCCCGCAGTTCGAACAAGTGGCGCAAAACCCCTTCCGGGTCGTCATTTTGCAACAATGGCCGGTTACGATCCCGACGTGTTCTTTCTACCTGCTGTTCGAGGGATGTCCGCAGATACACGATCAATGCGTCCTTACGCAGCACCGGGTGGTTCTCCGCCCTCATCACCGCACCTCCGCCGGTGGCCAGAACGGTCTGGGGCTGCTCGGCGAGCTCGGCCAGCATGGCCGACTCCCGCTGACGGAACCCGTCCTCGCCCTCGACATCAAAAATCCATGGGATATTTGCGCCGCAACGTTCCTCAATGATCCTGTCGGAGTCCAGGAAGCGATAGCCGAGTTCTCGGGCCAGCATCCGGCCGATGGTACTTTTACCGGCCCCCATCGGGCCGACCAGGACTATACGTTTGGGCAAAGACATAACTTCCGCTCATTGTTATTCAGGCGGCTGAGAATATCACAGAGCACCCGTTTCCCTAAGTTTCCTCCCTCACCCAAGCGGCAAAAATACGTCAGCCATAAAAAAACCGCCGGAGGTCCGGCGGTTTTCAAAGTCTTCAATCCGGTGTTCAGTTCACCAGGTCACCCTTGAGAATCTTCGGAGTGATGAAGATCAGCAGCTCGCTGCGCTCATCAATCTTGGTCTTCTTGGTGAACAGGCGGCCCAGTACCGGGATATCCCCAAGTACCGGCGTCTTCACGGTGGTGGTAGAGGTTTCGGACTGGAAGATACCGCCGAGCACCACTGTTTCACCGTTGCGCACCAGCACCTGGGTAGTCACTTCGTTGGTGTTGATGCTCGGCACACCGGCAGTTTCCTGGCCACGGGAATCCTGATTCACCGTCAGGTCCATGATGATACGGTCATCCGGAGTAATCTGCGGGGTGACCTCCAGCGACAGGGCGGCCTCCTTGAAGGAAACCGAGGTCGCACCGCTTGAAGAGGCTTCCTGATAGGGAATCTCTTCACCGGATTTGATCTTCGCTGTCTGACGGTCAGCAGTCACTACTTTCGGCTGCGCCACAATTTCCGCCTGGCCATCGCTTTCGAAGGCGGACAGTTCCATGTCGAGGAGGAAGTCAGTGCCGATGTAACCGAAGGCAATGGACGACGTGTTGGTGCGGGTTACGCCGAGATCCACGTTGAGGTCCGCCGGCAGGTTCAGCCCGGTGTTGGCAATACCGGCAACACCGCCCTGGCTGCCACCGACGATGATCTGGTCGGTGCCGCCATCCGCAGTGGCCCGACCCGCGGCGCCCCACTTGATGCCGATTTCTTCGGCCAGATCAGTCTGGGCACGAACAATACGGGCTTCGATCAGCACCTGACGCACCGGTACGTCCCAGGTGGACACCAGGCGACGGATTTCCTCCAGCTTTTCGGCAGTTTCGCGGACACTGATGGTGTTGGTGCGAACATCGGAGGAAATGAAGCCACGGGAAGAGATCAGCTCCTTATCTGCCTGGATCAATGCAACCACATCGGCGGCCTTGGCATAGTTAACCTGAATGATATCGAGGCGCACCGGTGCCAGCTCGGCGATCTGCTTGTTGGTTTCCAGCTCCAGCTTTTCGCGGGCGGCAATTTCGTCCGCCGGCGCAACCAGCAGAACGTTACCGATCTGCCGCTTGTCGAGGCCCTTGGTTTTCAGGATCAGGTCCAGAGCCTGGTCCCAGGGGACATTCTGCAGGCGCAGGGTAATGCTGCCGCTAACGGTGTCACTGGCAACCAGGTTCAGCCCGGTGAAATCAGCAATCAGCTGAAGTACCGAACGCACCTCGATGTCCTGGAAGTTGAGCGACAGCTTGTCACCGGTATAGGGGAATTTGTCTTCACGACGGGACTCCGCCTCTTCCTCGGTCAGCTTTTCCACGCTCACGGTGAACTGTGAACCCGATTGGTAGGCAATGTAGTCATAGTTGCCCTGGGGCCGGATTTCGACCACGGCATCGCCATCCATCATGAAGGTGTCGATGCGGGTAACCGGTGTGGCGAAATCGGTGACGTCCAGACGCCGACGGAGGTTCTCGGGCACACTGGTACCATCCATCACCAGGCGGATGCGACCGGCCGCTTCAGACAGGTCGACCGGCACATTGGCAGAGCCGAGATCAACAATGACCCGCCCTTCGCCATTTTCACCGCGCCGGAAATCAACACCAGCCAGACCACTGACCGCTGGTCGGGAACTGGTTGCCGGAGCGGCAATGGCGGATGACGTCGGGGTAGCAACTGCCGGGGCACCTTCAGCAGCGCCGATGGTCAGCACCAGCGAATCACCATCGCGACGGGTTTCGTAAGGCGACAGCTCCACCAGATTAAAGATCAGGCGGGTGCGGTCCTTGGTTTCGACAACCGTCATGCTCTGGGCATTTCCGGAGCCCAGGGAGATATTGCGACTGCTGAGCCCGCTCTGGGTATCCTTCAGGTCGACCGCGATCCGTGCCGGACGCTCAATGGTATAGCCGGAAGGTTCCGGCGGTGTGCCATCAAATTTCAGCGTCACTTCGGTGCGATCACCGGATAGCGACGAAAATGACACGTCTTCCAGCGTGACCGCATTGGCCAGGCCGGACAACAACCCAAAAGCAATCACGCCGACGTATACATTTAGTTTTCTGAACATCGCTAGCCTCGACCCCAAACTATTTTGTTCGTGCATGTTTCTTTCGTTATTCATTGTGCCGCTCCTTAGCCTTCTTCTTCGTCCAGTGCCAGGGTACGGGGACGCTCGACCCACCCGCCCCTGCCGTTGGGAACGATTTCGATAAGCTCGATGCGGTTCTCGCCCACACCGACGATGCGGCCGTAATTCTGGCCCATGTAGTTTCCGGTTCTGACCCGGTGAATCCCGCCATCGCTGTCTTTTACCAACGCCTGCAGCGTGCCGCCGACACCACTGAGAGTCCCCACCATATCCAGGCTCTTCAGGTCGTAGTTTTCCAGCACTTCCCGCGGCCTATCCAGATCGGGCTCGACATCACTGGCCGGCTCGTCATCCATCATGGTCAGCTGAACGTCAATAGGCGGCTCGAATGGCGCCCGCCGGTCCGCAGCGGAATAGCTGAATGCCTCATAGGCCTTGAACTCCGGCAACGGTTCCACGTAGCCGCGGGGCTTGGCCCGGGTTTCAGCCATGAACTGATCAATATCGGCAAAGCCATTACCCTGGGAACAGGCTGTCAGCAGGGATACCACACACACACCCAGCCAGGCCTTTCCTGCATGCTTCACTGCCATGCTTATTCTCCTGCCCGGTAACGGTAGGTGCGCGCCACGACCTGCATGTCGAGAATCTCGCCCTCACCGCCAGTTGGTTTAATGGTAAAGTCGTGCAAGGTCACGATCCGGGGCAGGCTGGCCACGCTGCTCACAAAAGACGCGAGCTCGTGATAGGAACCCGATACCCGGATGTTGATCGGCAGTTCGGCATAGAAATCCCGCTTCTGCTCTGGCTGCAGTTTGACCTCCTGCAGCGCCAGACCGTTACCCAACGCCGTATTGGTGATGTCCTCGAGCAGACCCGGCACCTCGGTCTCACTGGGCAGCTGGCGAACCAGGGCACCAAAGGTCTCCTCCATTTCTTCCATCTGCGCCTTGAACACCTCGAGGTTAGCCACCTGATAGGCCTTTTCCTCGTATTGCTTGCGCAGGTCAAGCTCGGTCTTTTCGACCCGCTCCAGCTGGGCATACTGGTCTTTGACAAAGAACCAGTAACCACCGCCAAGGATTGCGCCGAAAATGATCAGGATCACAATCGCCTTGACCGGCGCCGGCCAGATGCCGGCGTTATTGACATCAAGATCATTGATGTCGAACTCGTTCAGACTTTTCAGGGAATCCGCGAGGCTCATTTGCTCTCCTCCCCTTCGGCTTCCGGTGTCTTTTGCTGCACCGACAGGTTGAACTGGCTGTACCCGGCACGACGCTTATCGGCTGCGGCTACGTTGGTGAGGTTGGGGTCGGTGAACCAGTCTGACTCGTCAAACTTTCTCATCAGCGACGAGATCCGGCTGTTGGACTCCGCCATCCCGACCACATCGATGCGGTCGCCCACTTTCTTCAGGTCGGTATAGAACAGACCGTCCGGCAGGGTGCGCACCATCTCGTCAAACACTCTCACGATGACCGGGCGCTTGCCCTGCAAGTCCTGGATGACCTTCATCCGGGCCAGCAACTCATCACGCTTGCGCTTGAGGCTCTCGATTTCCTTGATCTGGGCATCGAGCTGCTTCATTGCGGTCTGGATGTAGGCGTTGCGGGACTGCTGGTAGGCAATCCGGCTATCCATGTCGGTTTTCCACAGGAAAGCCAGACCGGCGGCCAAGATTGCCGCCCCCAGGATCATCACCACGAACTGTTTCTGTTTTTCCGCCCGGAGTTCTTCACGCCACGGCCTGAGGTTGATCTTTGCCATCAGTCAAAGCTCCTCATCGCAAGCCCGCAGGCGATCATCAGGGAAGGCGCATCATTGCCAAGTGCCGATGCGTTAACCCGCGAACCCACTGCCATATCTGCAAACGGATTGGCAATCAGGGTCGGGGTGCCGGTTTTTTCTTCGACCATTTCCGTCAGCCCCGCAATGGACGCCGTACCTCCGGCCAACACAACGTAATCCACCGCGTTGTACTGACTGGCACCAAAGAAGAACTGCAGAGCACGGGCAACCTGCTGCACCACTGCCTCCCGGAACGGGTTCAGCACCTCGGCCTCGTAGTCATCGGGCAGACCGCCCTGCTTCTTCGCGAGCCCGGCCTCCTCAAGGGAGAGGCCATACCGGCGCTGAATTTCTTCGGTGAGCTGCTTGCCACCGAACACCTGCTCCCGGGTATAGACCGTCTTGCCGTCGGCCAGCACGCTGAGTGTGGTCATGGTGGCGCCGATATCGACGATCGCAATCACCAGCTCTTCACCCTGGGATTCCAGCTGGGATTCGATAAGTTCGTAGGCGCGTTCGAGGGCGTAGGCCTCGACGTCGACAATCTTGGCGGTCAACGAGGCAATTTCGAGGGCATCCTCACGGATATCGACATTCTCCTTGCGGCAGGCCGCAAGCAGGACATCAACCCGGTCCGGATTGGTTTCCGATGGACCGAGGACCTCGAAGTCGATGGCAACTTCGTCGAGGGGATAAGGAATGTACTGATCTGCCTCCAGGGCGATCTGGTCTTCCATCTCGAACTCGTTGAGGCCACCATCCATCTGGATGACCTTGGTGATGACGGCAGAGCCGGATACGGCCACAGCCACCTGTTTCAGGCTGGTGCGGGACTTCGAGGCAACCCGTTTGAGCACCTCACCCACCGCCTCAACGTCGGTGATATTTTTTTCGACAACCGCGTTGGCCGGCAGCGGCTCGACAGCATAGCTCTCGACCTTGTAGCGGTTACCTTGTTTTGATAATTCCAGCAATTTCACCGAGCTGGAACTGACGTCCACGCCCAGCACTGCACTGGATTTCTTTCCGAACAATCCGAACACGCGCTCACCCTATACCTGGTTACATGCACCCGGTTATGTGTTTTTTATTTAAGAGAATTTCTTCAGTTTTCCGTCTACAATGCCAGTTCTCATATCGCGAGAGGCATTGTAGTGGTGAAGTGACCCAGTCCTTCCTAAAGCAATTTCTCAAATGATAGACCTATATCCAACAGTTGTCAGAAAAAAATGTCCAGATTGCTACGCTCTTCCCGCATCCTTGCCTGGTTTTTTCTCACCGGACTCAGTCTCGCCGCTCTCGTGTCCTCAGGCTTCTATCTGTACCTGCGACCCGGGCTTCCCCCGGTCGAGCAACTTATGGACATCAAGCTGCAAACCCCGCTCCGGGTCTACAGCGCGGACAACAGATTAATAGCAGAATTCGGTGAAAAGAGAAGGGCACCGATCACAATCGAACAGATACCAACAATTCAGTTACAAGCCTTCATGGCCGCCGAAGACGCCCGGTTTTACGAGCACATCGGAGTGGACTTCAAAGGCCTGCTGCGGGCTGCAGTCGAGTTGGTCACCACCGGCGAGATCCAGTCCGGGGGCAGCACCATCACCATGCAGGTTGCAAAAAATTACTTTTTGTCACGCGACCGGACCTTCATCCGCAAGTTCAACGAGATACTTCTGGCAATTCAGATCGAGCGTGAACTCGACAAAAACCGGATCTTCGAGCTGTACCTGAACAAAATTTACCTTGGCAACCGGGCGTACGGTATCCAGGCCGCCTCCCTGGTTTATTACAACAAGCCGGTCCATGAACTGGACCTCGCCCAGATGGCAATGCTGGCGGGCCTGCCCAAGGCCCCATCAGCTTATAACCCGCTTGCCAATCCGCAGCGGGCGCTGATTCGTCGCAACTGGATCCTGGGCCGCATGCAGGAGCTGGGCTATATCACCCCGGACGCCTATCAGCTCGCGGTTGAGGCACCGCTGACCGCCAGCTACAACGCCACTGCCACCGAAGTCGACGCCGATTACGTCGCCGAAATGGCCCGTAGCGAACTGGTCGAGCGCTTCGGCGAAGCGGCCTACACCGACGGCTACAAAGTCACCCTGACCGTAGACAGCAGCAAACAGCAGGCCGCCACCATGGCGCTCCGCACCGGGCTGGAAGCTTACGATCGGCGCCACGGCTATCGGGGACCCATTGGCAAGGTTGCCGCGGAAGAACTGGGCAACGGAGCCCCGGACGAGCTGCTGGCTGGTTACCCCCGAATCGAAGAGCTCCGACCGGCACTGGTTACCAACGTCCGGGACAAGGACGGCGAGGTGGACGTTCATGTCCGCCATCTCGGGCCAGCAACCATGGCCTTCGAATCGATGACCTGGGCCAAGCGCTTCAAGACCGAGAGCTACACCGGCGCCGAGCCCAAACAGGCCTCGGAGGTCGTCAATCCGGGCGACATCGTCTATGTCAAGGCACTCAGCGCTTCTGCACCGGAAGGCGGCGAAACCGATACCGCAGCAGAACAGGGTGAGAGCGTCACCTCGTCACCACTGCAGGTCGCACTGTACCAATTGCCCAACGTTCAGGGCGCACTGATCTCCCTTGATGCCAAGAGCGGCGCCATTGAAGCACTCGTTGGTGGCTACAGTTTCAGCCAGAACAAGTACAACCGGGCAGCCCAGGCCAGGCGCCAGCCCGGCTCGACCTTCAAGCCGTTTGTCTACCTGACCGCGCTTGAAAGCGGAATGACACCGGCCACCATCTATAACGACGCGCCGATTGTCTTTAACGATGCCGAGCTGGAAAATACCTGGCGCCCGGAAAACTCGTCGGGAGAATTCGACGGCCCCACCCGACTGCGCGAAGCCCTTTACCGCTCCCGCAACCTGGTTTCCATCCGGTTGCTGCGGGATCTCGGCATCCAGAATACCCTCAATTACCTGCAACAGCTCGGCCTGCCGACCGATGACATGCAGAAGGATCTGTCCCTGGCGCTCGGCAGCGGACTCCTGACCCCGATGGAACTGGCCCGGGGCTTTGCCGTTATCGCCAACGGCGGCTACGATGTGCAGCCCTGGCTCATCAAGGAGATCCGCGACGTCAACAACGACGTGGTATACGAGGCGCCAGAGGTTGTGCTCTGCGACCGTAACTGTGAGGAGATGGCCCAGACGGTCACACTGCCCGCCCCGCAGGATCCCGGTACCGGCGAGCGCATCGCAGACACCCCGGACCCCGAATTGCGGATCGCCCACCGACTGGCCGATGAACGGGCAGTGTATATCCTGCACTCCATGATGCGCGACGTTATCAAGCGCGGCACCGGTCGCCGGGCCCTTGCCCTGGGACGGGATGACATTGCCGGCAAAACCGGCACCACCAACGACCAGCGGGACGCCTGGTTTGGCGGCTTCAACTACGACCTCGCCACCACCGTCTGGGTGGGCTTCGATCAGCCCTCCCCCATGGGCCGCGGCGAGTACGGTGCAGTGGCCGCACTCCCGGTGTGGGTTGACTACATGAAGGTTGCCCTTGCCAACACCCCGGCCGCGTTCATGCCCCAGCCCAACGGGATTATCAGCGTGCGCATCGACCCGACAACGGGACGGCGCGCCCGCGCCGGGCAGGAAGGCGCGGTCTTCGAGCTGTTCCGCGAAGAGAATGCACCGGAGGCACTGCCCGCAGATATCGGAAACGGCGGCCAGATCAGCGGCGGCAGCGCCGGCGGCCTGCCACAGAGCCTGTTCTGACGCAGCAGCGGGGCCTCCCGCCCCGCTGCGGAACCGGGCGACGCACACCCGGACCGCCAAACTGCAGACACAAAAAAACCGGTGGTTAACCACCGGTTTTTTTGTGCTCAAACGGATGCTATCAGATGATGTCGTCCATGGACTTCAGCGGATAGTGAGCCGGGTAAGGCAGGCCAGCTACGCCGGAATCTACCGCAGCGCGGGCTACAGCAGCAGGAACCACCTCCAGCAGACGAACGTCCATCGGCTTCGGAATGATATATTCCTTGCCGAATTCAAGGCTGTCTACACCGTAAGCCGCACAGATTTCCTGCGGCACCGGCTCCTTGGCCAATTCACGGATAGCGTGAACAGCAGCCACTTTCATTTCCTCGTTAATCGCGGTTGCACGAACGTCCAGCGCGCCACGGAAAATGAACGGGAAGCCCAGCACGTTGTTCACCTGGTTCGGATAGTCGGAACGGCCGGTTGCCATAATCAGGTCATTACGGGTAGCCATAGCTATTGCCGGGCTGATTTCAGGGTCCGGGTTGGAACAGGCAAACACGATCGGGTTCGGAGCCATCTTGGCCAGCTGATCGCCGCTCAGCAGATCCGGGCCGGACAGGCCCAGGAATACGTCGGCACCGTCAATGGCATCATCCAGAGTGCGCTTGTCGGTTTCGTTTGCGAACATCGCCTTGTACTGGTTCAGGTCATCGCGACCGGCGTGAATCACACCCTTACGGTCGAGCATGTAGATATTTTCAGACCGGATACCACAGCTTACCAGCAGCTTCATGCAGGCGATGGCGGCCGCACCGGCGCCCAGGCATACCACCTTGGCTTCTTCGATTTTCTTGCCCTGCAACTCAAGCGCGTTCAGCATGCCAGCGGCAGTCACAATGGCAGTACCGTGCTGGTCATCGTGGAAGATGGGTACATTGCACTTTTCGATCAGAGCACGCTCAATCTCGAAGCACTCGGGTGCCTTGATGTCTTCCAGGTTGATGCCGCCGAAGGTATCTGCGATGCGCTCGACAGTTTCAATGAACGCTTGCGGGCTTTCGGAATTGACTTCAATGTCGAACACGTCGATTCCGGCAAAGCGCTTGAACAGTACGCCCTTGCCTTCCATTACCGGCTTGCTCGCCAGAGGGCCGAGATTACCCAGACCCAGGATGGCAGTTCCGTCAGAAATAACGGCTACCAGGTTGCCCTTGGCTGTGTATTTGTATGCATTCTCGGGGTCCTTCGCGATCTCGCGGACCGGCTCGGCAACCCCGGGGCTGTACGCCAGGGAAAGATCGCGGGCAGTTTCGGTAGGCTTGGTGATTTCAACACTCAGCTTACCAGGCCGCGGCTTGGCGTGATATTCAAGGGCTGCTGCTTTCAGATCTTGAGACATTGCCACTGTTCCGTTTGTCACGTTTAAAGGGACGGAGATACGTTGTTGCTGACCGACTCCGGGCGCCCGGCAGTGCCGTGTGCGACTCCGGCTTTGGATTCTGGGTATACGGCCAGCCTGAATCTCTTTAACCATTCCCCAGGTACTCACCTGAAGGAGCGCGCCATTATGGCGCGAAGCCCACAACCAGACAAGGGCTCCTGAATATTCCGTAACCAGTCAATCCGGCAAAGTGCTAATAGACGCTTTAAACTGCAGGCACAAAAAAAGCGCCCCGCAGGACGCTTTTTCGTGCAATCGGGACCTGAATCAGTCCTTCTTGCCACCGATACGGCCACCGAAACGCTTCTGGAAACGGTCGATACGGCCGCCGGTATCCATCACCTTCTGCTTGCCGGTGTAGAACGGGTGACACTGGGAGCATACGTCCAGCTGCAGGTCGTGACCAACAGTGGAGCGGGTCTTGATCACGTTGCCGCAGGAACAGGTGGCAGTGATCTCTTCGTACTTCGGGTGGATACCTTCTTTCATGGCGAACCTCTGTAGGTCATGCCGCTACCCGATCACGGAAACCCGGAGGTTCCAGGTGTCAGGCACCGCATGTTTGAATCAAATGAAAAGACGGGGCACAATCAGGCCCGGCCTCAAACAGACCGCGAATATTACTTGCAATCCGGGTGCTACGCAAGCATCCGACCGGTTCCCGGCTCCATATGCAACGCCGGACCGATACGCAATTTCCACAGCATTCACCGAGGCCGGAGCCGCCAGTGACCCGAACCGCCCGCATTGCCCTCAATCGCCCGTTGCGCCGGTTGTTCGATTACCTGATCCCGGACGACCAGGAGCTCCGGAACGGGCAACGGGTTACCGTGCCGTTTGGCCGCCAGTCTGCCACCGGCATCGTCGTCGACAACAACAGCGAACCACCAGAGGGCGTCACCCTGAAGCCGGTCACCGGCGCCCTGGAACCCTGGCCGGTACTGCCCGAAGAAACATTCCAGCTGCTCAACTGGGCGGCGAGTTATTACCAGCACCCGCTGGGTGAATGCCTGTTCATGGCACTGCCGCCAGCCCTGCGTCGCGGCCGCCCGGCAGAACAGAAGCGGGAAAGCGCGTGGCAGGTCGCCGGAACGCCGGCAGACCTGCCCGCCAACGCCCATCGCCAGCAGGCATTGCTGGACTGGCTCGGGAGCCAGCCCACCGCCCGCGAAACCAGCGCCATCGTAAAAGCAGGATTCACCCGCGCCCAGCTCAGCGCCCTGGCCGACAAGGGACTGGTTGTCGAGACCCGGGTGGATGCCGAGCCCGTGGCAACGACACAGCTGCCAGAGCTGTCTGCGGCGCAGCAACACGCCCTGGATCAGCTGCCGCTGCCCGCTGACGGCTTTGCCACCGCCCTGCTCTATGGCATCACCGGCAGCGGCAAGACCGAGATCTATCTCCATTACCTCAGGGAGTTTCTTGACGCCGCCCGCCAGGCCCTGGTGCTGGTGCCCGAAATCAACCTGACACCGCAGACCGTTGCCAGATTCCGGCGCTACTTCGGCGATCGCGTGGTGGTCTGGCACTCCTCCCTCAACGATGGCGAACGGCTGGCTACCTGGCTCCGTGTCCGCAACGGCGAACCGGTCATTCTCATCGGCACCCGGTCAGCAGTACTGCTGCCGTTCACCGGCCTGCAAACCATCATCGTGGACGAGGAACACGACAGCTCGTACAAGCAGGGCGACGGCTTCCGCTATTCCGGCCGCGACATTGCGGTCTATCGCGGCCATCTTAACCAGTGTCCGGTGATTCTCGGGTCCGCCACCCCCTCCCTTGAGTCGATCCACAACAGCCGCAACGGCAAGTACCGGCTGGTCTGCCTTGAAGAGCGGGCGGGCAACGCCCGGCTACCGGAAATCAGCCTGCTGGACATCCGCAGCCGACCCCTGGAAGGCGGACTGTCACGGCCGGCACTGCAAGCCCTTCGCCAATGCCTCGACCGGGGCCAGCAAGCCCTGGTTTACGTCAATCGGCGGGGCTATGCCCCGGTGATGATGTGTTTTGACTGCGGCCATATGGAAGAGTGCCCCCGTTGCGACACCCGGCTCACCTACCACCGTCGTGACCGCGCCATGCGCTGTCATCACTGCGACTTCCAGGCTGCCGCCAGCGATCATTGCCCGAAATGCCAGAGCGCGGCATTTAAGCCGGTTGGCCAGGGTACCGAAAGGGCTGAAGACGTGTTGGGCGCGGAGTTTCCCGCCACGCCGGTGGTCCGGGTGGATCGTGACAGCACCCAGCGCAAAGGCAGCATCCAGGGCATCCTCGACCGGGTGAACAGCGGACAGCCCTGCATCCTGGTGGGCACCCAGATGCTGGCCAAGGGCCACGACTTCCCCAATGTCACCCTGGTGGTGGTGGTCAATGCCGATGGCGGCCTGTTCAGTGTGGACTTCCGGGCCCCGGAACAACTGGTCCAGACCCTGCTTCAGGTCAGCGGAAGGGCCGGTCGCGGTAACTTGCCGGGGCGAGTCCTGGTGCAAACCTGTCACAGCGACCACCCGTTACTGCAGGCCCTGTGCCGCGGCAAATACCTGCCCATGGCCGAACGCCTGCTGGCAGAACGGGAAGCCGGCCAGTTCCCGCCATTTCGCGCCATGGCCCTGTTGCGGGCCGAGGCCGACACCATGGAGAACAGCCTGGGCTTCCTCGATGGCGCGCGCCGGCAACTGGATGGCAGTGATCACGACATCGAGCTCTGGGGACCGCTTCCTGCCGTTATTGCGCGCCGTGCCGACCGCTTCCGCGCGCAACTGGTGCTGCTCGCCCACAGCCGGGGCCGGCTCAACCAGGTGCTCAGCAACCTGTGCCAGCAACTGGATAACCAGCGCCAGCCCAAGGGGCTGCGCTGGCAGGTCGACGTCGATCCACAGGAAACCGCCTGATGCGCTATGGTTTTTGCTTGCGCAGGCAGTTTCCGCGATAATAGCGCCCTTTGATTCCCTGACGGCACCGCCGTCTCCGCCCAATTTCCCGTAAAGCCGAGTCACCTGACAGCATGAAAGAAACCGTTACCCAACTGCTCGAGTCTGCACTGGCCAACCTTCAAGCCCAGGGCATCCTGCCGGCTGACCAGCAATTCTCCCCCCAGGTGGGCAACACCAAGGACAAGGCCCACGGTGATTACGCCTGTAATATTGCGCTGATCGCCGCCAAGGCCGCCGGCTGTCCGCCACGCCAGCTGGCGGAGACCCTGATCACCAACCTGCCTGCCAGCACCGCCGTGGACAAGGTGGAGATTGCCGGACCGGGATTCATCAACTTCTTCATGAGTACCGCCAGCGCCTTTGAGATTGTGGAAACGGCGTTAGCCCAGGGCAGCGAATTCGGCCGCAACAACTCCGGCAACGGCGAAGCGGTCCAGGTGGAATTTGTGTCCGCCAACCCGACCGGCCCGCTGCATGTCGGTCACGGTCGTGGCGCGGCCATCGGCGACTGCCTGTGCCGGCTGCTGGAAGCCAACGGTTACAACGTGACCCGCGAGTTCTACTACAACGATGCCGGCGCCCAGATCAACAACCTGGCACTGTCAGTCCAGGCACGGGTCAAAGGCCTCACCCCGGTCGACGGCAGCTGGCCGGCCGACGGTTACCGCGGAGATTACATTATTGATGTTGCCCGCGCTTACACTGCCGGCGAAACCATTACCGCCGATGACCGCGAAGTGACCGGCAGCGGCGACGAGGATGACCTGGACGCTATCCGCGAATTCGCCGTCGCGTACCTGCGCCGGGAACAGGACCTGGACCTGCGCGCCTTCGGTGTCGAGTTTGACGTCTTCTTCCTGGAGTCTTCCCTGTACGAGGACGGCAAGGTCGAGGCCACCGTTAACCGCCTGAAAGACAACGGCTACACCTACGAACAGGATGGCGCCCTGTGGCTGCGCACTACCGAATTCGGTGACGACAAGGACCGGGTAATGCGCAAAAAAGACGGCGGCTACACTTACTTCGTGCCGGATGTGGCGTACCACCTGGACAAGTGGCAGCGCGGCTTCACCACGGTTATCAATGAGCAGGGCGCCGACCACCATTCCACGGTGACCCGCGTACGCGCCGGCCTGCAGGCGCTCAACGCCGGCATCCCCAAGGGCTGGCCGGATTACGTACTGCACCAGATGGTGATGGTGACCCGCTCCGGCCAGGAAGTAAAAATCTCCAAGCGCGCCGGCAGCTACGTCACCGTACGGGACCTGATCGACGAAGTCGGCCGTGACGCCACCAGGTTCTTCCTGGCGGCCCGCCGCGTCGACTCCCAGTTGACCTTCGATATCGACCTGGCGCGCTCCCAGACCAATGAAAACCCGGTGTATTACATCCAGTATGCCCATGCCCGGATCTGCTCGGTACTGCGCAAGCTGGCCGAAGAAGGCGTGGTGCGCGGGCGCCAGGAATGCGCGGGCGACCTCACCCTGCTGACCCTGGACGAAGAGAAGGAACTGGCAAACCAGCTGGCCCGATACCCCGAACTGGTCGCCAATGCCGCCGCCCAGCGGGAACCGCACCATGTCTCCCACTACCTCCGGGAGCTGGCGGGACAGTTCCACACCTATTACAACGCCCACAAGGTGTTGATTGACAACACCGAACTGCGGGATGCCCGGATCAGCCTGTACCTCGCCGTACGCCAGGTCATTGCCAATGGCCTGGACCTGCTGGGCGTCAGCGCGCCGGAAGAAATGTAGGCCTCGGAAGCGACGACAGGATAACCACGGTACATGTCACGAGATTACGCCAGGAAGACTCCGCCACGCCGGGCAGCTGCCCGGCCCGAGCGGTCGGCCCACAAGCCCCGCAAACGGGAACCGGCCCGCATGCCGTCGGCCAACAGCCAGGCGGGCGGGCTATCCCTGCGCTGGATTTTCTCGCTGGCCGCCGTGGGGGCGTTCATCGGATTCATCGTCTACCTGAACTCGCTGCCCACCGGTAGCAGCCCTGCCCGACAGACCACGCCTGCAACGCCGCCACCAGAATCGCAGCCCGCCACCCCGGCAGTCAGCGAGCAGAAACCGCAGAACTTCCGCTTCTACGAGATGCTGCCGGATTCCGAGGTGATCCCGCCCAAAGTGGAAGAGTATACCCCGGGCCCCAGCCAGCAGAACTTCCGCTACCTGGTACAGACCGGTTCATTCCGCCAGCAAGCTGATGCGGAACGCCAGCGCGCCCAGATCGCCTTCCAGGGCCTGCGCGCTTCGGTCAGCCGCATCGACCTCAACAACGGCTCCACCTGGTACCGGGTCAATGTTGGCCCGTTTGATTCCCGCAGCCAGATGAACGCCGCCATCGACAAGCTGGTGGCGATCAACATCCAGCCGCTGGCGCGGAAAATTCCCAAGGAAGACTGAATCCCCTCTCCCTCCCTTGAAAACGGCTCCACCGCCACCATAACGTCTCAATACCGTTTCTGATCAGGCAAGTGGAGCCAACATGACAACCATACTTTCTGTGCGGCGGGACGACGAAGTCGCCATGGGCGGCGACGGCCAGGTTTCCCTCGGCAACACCGTTATGAAAGGCAATGCCCGCAAAGTTCGCCGGCTGTACAACGGCAAGGTGCTGGCCGGTTTTGCCGGCGGTACCGCCGATGCCTTTACCTTGTTCGAGCGTTTCGAGGCACAGCTGGAAAAGCACCAGGGCAACCTGACCCGGGCGGCGGTTGAGCTGGCCAAGGACTGGCGAACGGATCGCGCCCTGCGGCGGCTGGAAGCGCTGCTTGCGGTGGCCGACAAGACTGCGTCCCTGATCATCACCGGCAATGGTGACGTGATCGAGCCGGAACAGGGCCTGATCGCCATTGGCTCCGGCGGCCCCTTTGCGCAGTCCGCAGCCCGCGCCCTGCTGGAGAACACCTCACTGGGCGCGCAGGACATTGTGGAGAAAGGTCTGGATATCGCAGCCGATATCTGTATCTACACCAACCACAACCGCACCATTGAAGTGCTGCCTGTTAACGACTGACCCGGAGTTCCCATGTCTTCGATGACCCCGAGAGAAATCGTCCACGAGCTCAACAAGCACATCGTGGGCCAGGAAGAAGCCAAGCGCGCCGTTGCCATTGCCCTGCGCAACCGCTGGCGCCGCATGCAGCTCGACAGTGAGCTGCGTGAGGAAATTACCCCGAAGAACATCCTGATGATCGGCCCGACCGGTGTCGGCAAGACCGAAATTGCCCGCCGCCTGGCCAAACTGGCGGACGCCCCCTTCCTCAAGGTGGAAGCCACCAAGTTTACCGAAGTGGGTTACGTGGGGCGGGATGTGGAATCCATTATCCGCGACCTGGCGGACATGGCGGTAAAGATGCTGCGCGAGCAGGAAATGAAGCGGCATGAATACCGCGCCCTCGATGCTGCTGAGGACCGCATTCTCGATGCCCTGCTGCCGCCCGCCCGGGATTTTTCCGAAGACAGCAAACCCGCGGCCGACTCTTCCACCCGCCAGCTGTTCCGTAAGAAATTGCGGGAAGGTGAACTCGACGACAAGGAAATCGAGATCGACCTGCGCGCCAGCAGCGCCGGCGTGGAGATCATGGCACCTCCCGGCATGGAAGAGATGACCAACCAGCTGCAGAGCATGTTCTCCAACCTGTCGTCCGACAAGCGAAAAACCCGCAAGATGAAAGTCGCCGACGCCCTGAAACGGGTCAAGGACGAGGAAGCCGCCAAGCTGGTGAACGAGGAAGAGATCAAGCAGAAAGCTCTGCAGGCGGTGGAACAGAACGGCATCGTGTTTATTGACGAAATCGACAAGGTCGCCAAGCGTTCCGAGGGAGCCTCCGCCGATGTCTCGCGGGAAGGCGTCCAGCGCGATCTGCTGCCGCTGATCGAAGGCAGCACCGTCAGTACCAAGTATGGCGCCGTGCGCACCGATCATATCCTGTTCATTGCGTCCGGGGCCTTTCACCTGTCCAAGCCGTCGGATCTCATTCCGGAGCTGCAGGGGCGGCTGCCGATCCGGGTCGAGCTCAAGGCCCTGACCCCGGATGACTTCAAACGTATCCTGACCGAGCCGGACGCCTCCCTGGTCCAGCAGTACGAAGCCCTGATGCAGACCGAAGGCGTCACCCTCAGCTTCCGTGAAGACGCCATTGCGCGCCTCGCAGAGGTGGCCTGGAAGGTGAACGAAACCACCGAGAACATCGGCGCCCGCCGCCTCCACACAGTGCTTGAGCGACTGCTGGAGAGCCTGTCGTTCGATGCGGGCGACAAGGTCACCGACAGCTTCGAGGTGACCGCGGCCTACGTGGACGAAAAGCTGGGCGAACTGGCCGAAGACGAAGACCTCAGCCGGTATATCCTGTGAACAACCTGCGCCCCACGGACATCCGCATCCGCACACAAAGCCGCGTACTGCGGCTGGAGTATGGCGATGGCCAGGTGTTCGAGTTGCCCTTCGAACTGCTGAGGGTGTATTCACCCTCGGCAGAGGTGCGAGGCCATGGCATGGGCCCGGGCACATTGCAGACCGGCAAGCGCAAGGTGGCGCTGACCGGGGCAGACATGGTGGGCAACTACGCCCTCAAGCTGTCCTTCAGTGACGGCCATGATTCCGGGCTCTACACCTGGGAGTACCTGCGGGAGCTGGGCGAGCACCAGGACACCTACTGGCAGCGCTACCTGGCAAGACTGGAAAAGGAAGGCGGCTCGCGGGACGAGCCGGATACTTACAGCGCTTTGTGAAGCAGCCCGGTGACGTTATCGAGCCCGGAGGCGAGTCTGCCCTTCCGGGCTTTTTTGTTCCTGCCTTTCGCCACATACAGTGGCAGCATCTCACCGTACAGGCTGGTACTGATGGTACGCTGTTCGTCCTCCAGGCGGTCCCGGCGCAAGCGAATGCCGTACTTCGCCAGCCGCGGCTCCAGCTCATCAGCCCGGGCCAGCAGATCGCGCCGGGTCATCTGGTAGGCGTGCTCACAGACCATCCGGCGGGACTGGAAACTGAACACATTGGAGAAAAACAGTTTGGCATCGTCCCGGGTGGGCTCAAAAAGCAGGATGTCCTTGTCGGGATAATCCCGGGCATATTGCGCAATACCTGACTGCATCCGCGAATACACCATGGTGCGATAGGCCTGGGAGAGCAGATTGGGCATTCCGGAACGGGTCAGCGTTCCCGGCCCCATGGTTCCGGCCCGCACGGCGGCACTGGCATCAATGGGCACCTGGGGGTTGACCGCAAACACCAGGTCCGCGCCGTCCTCGAAGGCCACCGAGGCATGCAGCCCCTTTCTCAAGGTGCCGTCCACATAGTAACGACCATCAATGGTAACCGGCACATAGATGCCCGGCGACGCAGTGCTGGCCTGGATGGCCCGGGAAATGGGGACATGATCAAAGCCCGGCGCTCCGAAACACACCGCCTCGGTGCTTTCCACATCCGCGGCGACGATATACAGGCTGCGCCTGAGCTGGCGGAAGTCGTTGGTCCGCCCCAGCATGGTGAACGACCGCTGCAGGTAATCGTGCAAGCCCTCGTTGTCGAACAGGCCGGCAGGAGCGGCCTGGGCGAGGATGGTCAGTGCTTCGAGCAGGCTCTGGTCGTAGGGGTTGTTAACAAATCGGGTGACCGCGCTGGCGACCAGCCCGGGCACCGCCATCAGGCGACTGCCGATTTCCCGGAATGCCGGGCGATAGAAGACTTCAGGGTGGAACGGGTGAACTTCGGCCTCGTTGCGGACAAAGATCCGGCACAGCTGGGCTGTCGTTACCTGGTTCGCCAGGTTAGCCGCCACAAAGGAGCCGGCATTCACACCGACATACACGTCGATATTATTGAAATCGAGACCGTCGAGCGCCTCGTCCAGCGCCCTCAGGGCGCCAATTTCATAGATACCGCCGAGCGGACCACCACCACCAAGTGCAAGACCGATACGGGGCCTGGGCTTGATCTCTGTGCTCGTTGCCGCCATGACACTGTATCCCCGCTGTCGCCATCAATGTGTTGAACCTGCATCGACGTTATCAGCAACTTTTAGAGTTTTCACCCTATAATCTGTACAAAATACGCAAAAATACAACAATTTACATTAAACGGCCTGTTCGGCAATTGCGGCCGCCGAGCGCCCAGGACGCAGGTAGCGACCAAAACCGGCATTGCGCAGGGACAGGTCCACGCAACTCTTGATCACGTGGGGAGAATCCAGCAGCAAGACATCCTCCAACAACTGGATCGCCCAGCTGCGGCTGATGCTGCGGATCACCGACTTGACCTTGGGCAGGCTGGCCGCATTCATCGACAACGCGTCATAACCCATGGCCATCAGCAGCGCCGCTCCGCCCGGGTCGCCGGCCAGTTCACCGCAGATGCTGACCGGCTTGCCGACGGCATGGGCATCATGGGCAATCCGCACCAGCGCCTGCAGCACGGCGGGGTGGTAGGAATGGTAGAGCTGGGCGACCCGCGGGTTGTTACGATCCACCGCCAGCAGGTACTGGGTCAGGTCGTTGGAGCCGACCGACAGGAAATCGACCCGGTCCGCCAGTTCCCGCACCTGGTAAACCGCCGCGGGCACTTCCACCATCACCCCTACCTTGGGCATGTGGATCTCATAGCCCTCTTCACGAACCTCGTGATAGACCCGATAGATCAGGTGGAGCGACTCCTCAACCTCGGATATATTGCTGATCATCGGCAGCATGATCTGCAGGTTGTTCAGCCCTTCACTGGCCTTGAGCATGGCCCGCACCTGCACCAGGAAGATCTCGGGGTGGTCAAGGGTCACCCGGATGCCACGCCAGCCCAGGAAGGGGTTTTCCTCCTGGATCGGAAAATAGGTCAGCGCCTTGTCACCGCCGATGTCGAGTGTCCGCATGGTGACCGGGTTCGGCGCAAAGGCTTCAAGCTGTTCGCGGTAGTATTCCCGCTGCTCCTGCTCGGACGGGAAACGGTCCTTGATCATGAACGGCACTTCCGTGCGGTACAGGCCGATCCCCTCGGCCCCATGACTCAGGGAACGCACCACATCCGTCATCAGCCCGGTATTGACAAGCAATGACACCCGGTGGCCGTCGGTGGTCTCGCAGGGTTTGTCCCGCAGCGCCTCCAGCCCCTTGACCAGCTCGTCTTCCTCGTCACAGATTTCCTGGTAGACCGCCCGCAGATCGGCCGACGGCGACGCAAAGATCTGGCCGTCAAAACCATCAACCACCAACTCTTTGCCGTCGAGCTGGTTAACCGGAATGTCCACCAGGCCCATGACCGTCGGCACACCCATGGCACGGGCCAGGATGGCAACGTGGGAGTTACTGGAGCCGCGCACCGACACCAGCCCCACCAGCTGCCCTTTGGGCACCTCCCCCAGCATGGCGGGTGTCAGTTCTTCGCTGACCAGGACGGTACGCTCCGGGTAGTTCACATCTTTCTGCTCGCCTTCCTGAAGGTGCGCCAGCAGGCGGCGGCCCAGATCGCGGATATCGACCGCGCGCTCCCGCAGATAGTGGTCGTCCATCATTTCGAAATGGCGGATATACTGCTGCACCACCTGCTTGAGGGCGCCAGGCGCCCACAGGCCCTCGCGGATTCGGTTGACCACCTCGCCCGGAAGCGCGTTGTCACCCAGCATCCGCAGGTACACTTCGAACAACGCCTGCTCTTCCGGCCGTAACTGGGCGGCCAGCCGGCTGGCCACCCGCTCGATATCCTCGCGGACGGCGGTCACCGCCTTACCGAACTGGGCAAGCTCATAATCAATGTCGTCGGTCTGCTTCTCGGGCACAACATCCAGATCCGCCGAAGGATACACCACCACACCCTGACCGATCGCGACACCCGGCGCCCCGGGCACCCCGCTGAAGCAGACATCCTTCGCCTCCTCCCCGGTCAGCGACAGGCCACTGATCGCCCCGGTTGCCTCGCTGTGGGCGATCACTCCGGCCAGCTGGGCCGACACGGTGACCAGGAAGGCTTCCTCGCCTTCATCAAAGCAGCGCGAGCTTTCCCGCTGTTGCACCACAAGAACGCCCAGCACCCTCCGGTGGTGGATGATGGGCACCCCGAGAAAGGAGCGAAAACGCTCTTCACCGGTCTCGGGGAAATAACGGTAACGGGGGTGCGACGGGGCATCTTCCAGATTGATGGGCTCCTCCCGGGAGCCCACAAGACCAATCAGGCCCTCGGAATACGCCAGGCTGACCTGGCCCACTGCCTCGCGATAGAGGCCTTCGGTCGCCATCAGGATGTAGCGGTTACTGGCGGGGTCAAGCAGGTATACCGAACAGACTTCCGTACCCATGGCGTTCTGCACCCGCGAAACGATGATATCCAGCGCCTCCTGCAGATCCCGGGCGCCGTTTACCTCTTGTACAAGACTTCGCAGTATGCTCAGCATGGCGGGTCAATCCGTCATTTCTGGTGATCCTTGATGCGCCTGGACGACTCCCCCCTCGCCACCTGCTCCATATTGTGGAACAACCGCGGGGCAAGTTCGCGCAGCGCACGTCTGTATACCTCTCGCTTGAAGGAGACGACCTGTCCCAGCGGGTACCAGTAACTCACCCACTGCCAGCCATCAAACTCCGGCGAATCTGTACCGTCCACGCGTACCTGCGCATCCGGTGAAAGCATCCTCAACAGGAACCATTTCTGTTTCTGCCCCACACACACGGGGTGCGAGTTATGACGCACCATGCGGCGGGGAAGGCGGTATCTGAGCCACCCCCGGGTACAGCTGATGATCTCCACATCCGCCGCCCCGAGACCGATTTCCTCACCCAGCTCCCTGTACAGTGCCTCTTCCGGTGATTCGTTCTGTTTGATACCACCCTGGGGAAACTGCCAGGAATCCTGGCCTATACGCCTTGCCCACAGAACCTCGCCCCTGTGGTTGGACAGAATGATTCCGACGTTGGGTCTGAAGCCGTCCGAGTCAATCACGGCACAGTCCTCTTAAAGTCGGTGAACCGGACGAACTTTATCCGGTCGAATTTTTCCAAGTTGCTCTCATTCTTACAGAAACCCCAGGGTTCGGCAAACGCAGCCTGAGCATGAGTGTCATGGTAGACTGTGACGCTTTGATTTACTGAGCCTGCTGCGGAGGACGCACCGTTGACACTTGCCATATTTGACCTCGACAACACCCTGCTTGCCGGGGACAGTGACCACGCCTGGGGCCAGTTTCTGGTAGAAGAGGACATTGTAGATGCCGAGCTTTACCGCCAGGCCAACGATCGTTTCTACCAGGATTACCTGAACGGTGAGCTGGATATCATGCGATACCTGGGGTTTGCGCTCGAACCGCTGGCCCGCCACGACCTGGACCAGTTGCTGGCATTGCGGGAACGTTTCATCGAGCACAAGATCCGGCCGATGCTGCAACCCAAGGCTTTTGAACTGCTCGACCGGCACCGCAGTCAGGGCCACACCCTGATGATCATCACCGCAACCAACCGGTTCGTGACCGAGCCGGTGGCTGGCCTGCTGGGCATTGGGCACCTGATTGCCACCGATCCCGAGATGGTCAATGGCCAGTACACCGGCCGGGTGGCAGGCACACCGAGCTTCCGGGACGGCAAGGTTTCCCGGCTACAGGAGTGGCTGCAGAGCTCTGGCGAATCCCTCGACGGCGCATGGTTTTACAGCGACTCCCACAATGATGCGCCACTCCTGCGCCAGGTCACCCACCCGGTAGCGGTCGACCCGGACCCGACCCTCGCGGCACTGGCCGCGGCAGAGGGCTGGGATATCATCTCGCTACGGGACTGAGGAACTCCGGATGACCAAGCCTGCTACCGGGCGCCGGGGCCACTTGCGGATGCACCGGCTTCCGGCCCTGCTCATCGCAGTGGCCTCCGCAATCCTGGCCGCCTGCAACGACGCTGGCCCGGCCCCAGAAGCCCCGACTACAGCACCGACCACAACCCCGGCCCCCGCCCTGCCTACGGTAACGGTCAGCGAAGCACTTGCCGGAGCGGTCAACGAACGTGCCACGGCGACCTGCGAGGCGACCGCACGGCTCCATGAAAACGTGACTCGCTTTCTCGACGCGCCGTCGGCCAGCACCCTCACCGCCGCCCGCCAGAACTGGCAGGACGCCCACCAGCGCTATCGGGAACTGGTTTCGCTCTACCTGCTTGCCGGTATCGGACTGCCACAGATCGGTGATGACCGGGATCCGATCGACGCCTGGCCGATATTGCCCGGCTACCTGGATGAAGTGGCCGGCTATCCCCGCAGCGGTATGGTTTTCTCGGAAGTCCCACTGACGCCGGAATTCCTCCGTGAAGAGCACCAGTCCACCGACTTTCTCTACCTGACCCGCGGATTCCATCCGCTGGCGGTGATGCTTGACGGTGACGGCGATGGCGCCCCGCGGCACGAGGCCTTTGCACAAGCTGACGATGACGAGCAAGGCATCAATGCCCCGCAGCGGCGGGCCGACCTGACAAGGCTGATGTCAAACCAGCTGACGAAGGATATCCGGGTGCTGTGCAGCCAGACCGAGCAACAGCAACTGGCCGAAGCCCTGGCGAGAGTCGTAGAAACGCTGCCGGAACCCGTTCCGGCAGCTCATGAGCCGGCGTCAGAAGAACCCGGTCAGTGAACGGACAAAGCAGGACTTGATGTAGTCCGTCTCCGGAATACCCGGCACCACCGGGTGGTCCGGAGCCTGGTGGCCCTGCTCCAGCAGCTGCACGAAGCGGTCGATCTTGCGGCCGCTGCTGCGAATGATGTCGATCAGCCGCTCCTGGGACAGGTGCATGGAACAGGATGCCGACACCAGCAGGCCGTCACGCTCCAGCAGCCGAAGGCCAAGCTGGTTGAGTCGCGCGTAGGCCTGTTCGCCGGCCTTCTGGTCGCGCCGGCGGGGAATCAGTGCCGGCGGGTCCAGTACCACGATGTCGAATTTTTCCTTTTCGTCGCACAGTGCCTTGAGCGCATCAAAGGCATCGCCCTCAATGGTGTCGACATTCTGCAGTCCATTGAGGCGCGCATTGTGGTGCACCGAGTCAACGGCCTGGGCCGAACTGTCGATACAGGTCACCTGGCTGGCCCCGGCACACGCCGCCTGGATACCCCAGCCACCGACATAACTGAACACGTCCAGCACCTTTTTACCGGGCGCGTAGGCCTGCAGGCGCTGACGGTTCATCCGGTGGTCATAGAACCAGCCGGTTTTCTGGCCACCTGCCAGCGGCACCTCGAAGCGGACACCGTTTTCCACCACCCGGAGAAGCTCGGTCTGCGGACCATGGACCTGCTCGACATAACTGGGCAGCCCCTCCACCTGACGCATCTTGCCGTCGTTCTTGAGGATAATCGCGGCGGGATGAACCAGCCGCTGCACCGCCCGCACGATGGCATCCCGCAGCGACTCCATACCCGCGGTGGAAATCTGCACCACCACGGTGTCGCCAAACCGGTCGATGACCAGCCCCGACAGGCCGTCACTGTCGCCGAACACCCAGCGGTAGAAGGGTTCCGGAAACAGCCGGTCGCGGATCGCCAGGGCGGCTTCCATACGCTGGGTCAGGCGCTGGGGGGTCATACCGTGGGAGGCATCCCGGCTGATCAGACGCCCGCAAATCAGCGCATGGGGATTGACAAAAATCGTACCCAGCGGCTTGTCCGAGGCTGCCCGCAGCTCGGCCTGGGCCCCCGGCTCAAAGCCGGTCAGCGGTGACCGGTGGGTATCCACCTCGTTGCTGTACACCCAGAGATGGCCGGCTTTCAGCCTGCGTTCCGCACCCTTGCGCAAATATATTACCGGGAAATTCGTCAACGGGATCGTCACTCCTCGGCTGCCACGTGCTCGCCATAGGCAGCTGCATCCATCAGCCCGTCCAGCTCACCGGCATCCGCCAGACGTACCCGGAACATCCAGCCGTCGCCGTAGGGATCTTCGTTGACGATTTCGGGCTCGTCTTCCAGACGCTCGTTAACCGCGATGACTTCGCCGGTCACCGGGCTGAAAACATCGGAGGCCGATTTGACCGACTCGGCCACACCGGCCTCCTCGCCACCATTGACTGTTACACCCACATCCGGCACCCCGATGTAGACCACATCGCCGAGCTGCTCCTGGGCGAAGTCGGTGATTCCCACGGTGGCAGTACCGTCGTCCGACACCCGCACCCACTGATGGGTCTCGATGTATTTGAGATCGGCTGGGATTTCGCTCATTGTCTTGTTCCTTGGCGTTAATTTCGGGCAGTTTAACCGAAGTGTGCCTGCTGAAAACAGCTCTCAGAGGCCGGAATGCGGGATGCCGAAGAAGCTCAGGATAGCCGGCACCACCCGTTCGAAATGCTGAAAGCGATGATCCCCGCCCGGCTGGATCCATGCCGGCGAGCCGGGATACCGGTCCAGGGCCTCGCGGTAATCCAGGGTCTCATCCCCGGTCTGCAGCAACAGGAACAGTCGCTCGGGGTGAGCGACCTGCCCTGCATCCATGCTCTCCAGCACCGCCATGTGAGACTCCGTCAGCAGGTAGTCTTCGCCGGTGTATGGGTTATGCTGCGGCCCGAGGTAGTCTGCGAGCAACCGGTAGGGGTAGACCGCCGGGTTGATCAGGGCAGCCCGGATACCGGACGCCTGGCTCAGCGCAGCGGCATAAAAGCCACCCAGAGAGCTGCCGATAATGCCGGCCGGGCGGCCTGCGATGCCTTCAAGCGCAAGACGCGCCCGCTCCAGGGCAAGCGCGGGATCAAAGCCCAGTTCCGGCACCACCAGCTCGACCTCCGGATTGAGCCGCGGCAGCATGGTCCGCAGCTCCGAGACCTTTTGGGATTTCGGGGAACTGTTGAAGCCGTACAGGTAAAGCAGCGCAGGTCGCACGTCTAGTAACCCGTGCTGTTGTGATCGAGCCGGAACGTAAAGCTGTCCGCCCGGCGAATGCCGGTGTCAAACGTCCCCCCGGGATACAACTCAAACCAGCGATAACCTGGTGGAAGTGCTTCCACCGCAAAGCCGTCGGAATCCGGGGCGAACTGGATGCACGTCGAGGGCGAGGCCAACAACCGGACCCCGTTGCGCACCCGGTCCAGCTCCTGATGAACGTGCCCCCACAGCACCACACGAACCTGGGGAAAACGGTCGATGATATGCCAGAAAGCGTCTCGATTCCGTAAACCGATTTCCGCCATCCAGCGTGCACTGACATCCACCGGATGGTGATGGAGCACTACCATGGCAGGCAATCCCGGGTTTCTGGCCAGCGTGTCCGCCAGGAAATCGAGCTCAGCGTCCGCCAGCTCGCCATGGACCTTGCCGGGTACCGACGAATCCAGCATCAGGAATTGCCAGCCGCCGAGAACGACGTGCCGGCAGGCAACATCGGAGCCGGCAACCACACCGGCCATGACTGTGCGGTCATCATGGTTGCCCGGGATCCACAGCGAACGGCACGGCAGACACGCCAGTTTGTCCCGGAACACCTGGTAGGCGGCTGCCGAGCCGTCCTGGGCAAGATCCCCGGTGGCCAGCACCAGGTCGGGCTCCGGATGACAGCGCAGCACCTCACCGATCACGGCATCCAGGCTTTCACGGGTATTTACGCCCAGCAGGGCACCGGCTGGGTCAGCCATCAGGTGCGGATCGGTGATCTGGAGCACCCTCAGGGCTCGTCGGTTATCTGTCTGGCTCATCGCGGTTTGTTGGCCAACCCGTGGGCACGCCCGTGACGGCGGTACCTGAAAAAACTGAAACTATAGTTATTCTCGCAAGCGTGTCCGGTGTATCCGTCACATTCCTGAGCCTAGCCCATTTCGCTGCCGGTTGACCACTGCGACAGCTCGATAGGCAAATGGCCAAAATGCAGGCAGAAATCCAGCCAGTCGGCGAGGAAGCCGTTGACCTGAACTTTTTCGTCAGGATGATGCATAAACCGGTTGGGGTAGTCATTGACGGGAGCAATTTGCCGGTCCCGATAACAGCTGACCACCTCCGCCATTCCGGCATCGTGGTACACCCGCACTGTAAGCTGCGGATTGTTCAGCCACTTGCCGGCATTGTGAATCTGCTCCAGCAGCAGGGTTTCGGTGAACCGGGCCGTCTGCAGCACCTGGATACGCACCCGGCCCAGATACAGATTTTCCCGGTGCAATTCAAACTCGCTCACCGGCTCGCCCCCGGCCTCCAGTTGACGAAGCCGGCGTAGCCGCAGGTAATTGCCTTCACACAACGCGCCCAGACGGCGCAGGTCCGGCACGTAGCGCTTCGGCTTCATGGCCCATTCGGTCATGGCTGCCCCCGCCCGGCGCGCAATCGCGACCGGTTAAGCTGCAGCCACTGCAAGGCAATAATGGCCGCCGCGTTGTTGATGCGACCGTCGCTGATCATGGCAATGGCCTCATCCGCAGCGACCACATGGGCCCGGATGTCCTCGTGCTCATGCTCCATGCCGAAAATTCCCCCGGCAGACTCGGTGCTGACCTCTCCGCAGAACAGGTGGATCATTTCCGTCGAACCACCCGGAGAGACCAGGTAATCACAGATTTTTTCCAGACAGGAGAAGCTCAGCCCTGCTTCTTCCTGTCCTTCGCGCTGGGCGACGTCCTCCGGCGACTCACCCTCTTCGTTCATCCCGGCAACCAGCTCCAGCAGCCAGGGCGACTGGGTGCGACCCAGCGCACCGAGGCGGAACTGTTCCAGCAACACGACCTCGTCCCTGACCGGATCATACGGCAGTACACAGGTGGCATCGCCGCGGATGAAAAGCTCGCGGGTGAACACTGGCATCTGACGGCCATCAAAACGCGGGTGGGTCAGCCAGAGTTTATCCATGCGGAAAAAGCCGTGAAATACGGTTTCGCGCTTCTCGACGTTGACATCACTGGCGGTGAACTGGAACGGTCTGGTCATCGGTTATCCCGGTTATCTGCTGGCCTTGAACGATAGCGTCTGGTCTTGCTGTTGTGCAAGTGTCTCGCTGGTGGCGCAGGGCTGTAGCCCGGCTCCTGCACCACAGCTATCAGGCCAACCAGACAGGTCGGCACTCACACCTTGTCGTAAAGCTTACCCCCGGATGCCACAAACTCCCGGGACTTCTCCTGCATGCCCGCATCAATCGCCGAGACTTCATCAATGCCATGCTCTGCCGCGTAGTCCCGGACTTCCTGGGAGATCTTCATGGAACAGAACTTCGGCCCACACATGGAGCAGAAGTGGGCCACCTTGGCAGACTCCTTCGGCAATGTCTCGTCGTGATAGGCCCGCGCGGTGTCCGGATCCAGCCCCAGGTTGAACTGGTCTTCCCAACGGAACTCGAAACGGGCCTTGGACAGCGCGTTGTCGCGGATCTGGGCACCCGGATGACCTTTGGCCAGATCGGCAGCATGCGCGGCAATCTTGTAGGTGATGATGCCGGTTTTGACATCGTCCTTGTTGGGCAGGCCCAGGTGTTCCTTCGGCGTGACATAGCACAGCATGGCACAACCGTACCAGCCGATCATGGCGGCGCCGATACCCGAGGTGATGTGGTCGTAACCGGGAGCAATATCGGTGATCAGCGGACCCAGGGTGTAGAACGGCGCTTCATCGCAGCACTCCAGCTGCTTGTCCATATTCTCCTTGATCAGGTGCATGGGCACATGACCCGGACCTTCGATCATCACCTGCACATCGTGCTTCCAGGCAATTTTGGTGAGCTCACCCAGGGTTTCCAGTTCACCGAACTGGGCGGCGTCGTTGGCATCGGCAATGGAGCCAGGCCGCAGGCCGTCACCGAGACTAAAGGAGACGTCGTACGCTTTCATGATTTCGCAGATGTCTTCGAAGTGCTCGTACAGGAAGCTCTCCGTGTGATGCGCCAGGCACCACTTGGCCATGATGGAGCCACCGCGGGAAACGATGCCGGTGGTGCGTTTGGCGGTCAGCGGCACGTGATGCAGCCGGACACCGGCATGAATAGTGAAGTAGTCCACCCCCTGCTCCGCCTGCTCGATCAGGGTGTCGCGGAAGATTTCCCAGGTCAGGTCTTCGGCGACGCCGCCCACTTTCTCCAGCGCCTGGTAGATCGGCACGGTACCGATGGGGACCGGGGAGTTGCGGATGATCCATTCCCGGGTTTCATGGATGTTCTTGCCGGTAGACAGGTCCATGATGGTATCGGCACCCCAGCGGATACCCCAGGTCAGCTTCTCCACCTCTTCTTCGATGGACGACGTAACCGCAGAGTTACCGATGTTGCCATTGATTTTCACCAGGAAGTTACGGCCGATGATCATCGGCTCGACTTCCGGGTGATTGATGTTGGCAGGAATGATGGCACGGCCGCGGGCCACTTCGTCGCGAACGAATTCCGGGGTGATCTCCGCCGGCAGGCTGGCACCGAACGACTGGCCGGGATGCTGCTGGTCCAACAGACCTTTGTCGCGGGCCTCCTGCAGCTTCAGGTTTTCGCGGATGGCGATGTATTCCATTTCCGGGGTGATGATGCCCTGGCGGGCGTAGTGCATCTGGCTGACGTTCCTGCCCGGCTTCGCCCGCAGGGGTTTACGCTCGTCCATGAACCTGAGCGGATCAAGTTGCGGGTCTTTCATGCGGCGGCGGGTGAATTCCGAGGTGTAATCCGCCAGCGGCTCCACATCGCCACGCTCGGCAATCCAGCCTGCGCGAACCGGTGCCAGCCCTTTGCGCAGATCAATGGTGGCCTCGGGATCCGAGTATGGGCCGGAGGTGTCGTACACCAGCACCGGAGGATTCTGTTCTCCGCCCATTGCCGTGGGGGTATCACCCACGGTAATTTCCCGCATGGGCACCTTCATGTCTGGTCGGCTACCCTTGACGTAGATTTTTCGCGATCCGGGTAGTGGCTGGATGGCCGCGCTGTCAACCTGTGCGGCATCACTGAGGTATTGCGGTACTTTGGTCATGTTGCGCCCCTGCTTGTTGTTGGCTCGACGGGTCGCGTATGACGGAGTCCGGCTGTTGTCCGGATTCTGGCGGCGCTCTGGCCCGCAAATGGCTGCCGGAACGCTGCTGACTGGCCTTGGATCCCTACGCCGGTATTATCCGGATCAGGTGGCGGGTTCTGCCGAAGCAATCTCAGCCAGCACCTCCAAAGCTCGAAAGCAGGAGAGTGCCAGCACCCCGTCAAGACGCGATAACTTGATGAACTTGTCACTAAATGAGTGCGATTTGCAAGTGTAGAGATGAACGGGATTATTGTCCATAATGGCGTGCGAAAGACACCTGACGGCTGACCGTTACGCGAAGTAATTGTCTGTGCCGGTTCCCGCATCCACGCCCGATGTTAATTCAGGAGAACACATGAAGAAGACACTGCTTTCAGGACTGATCGGCCTGTTTGCCGCCCAGCCCGTATTTGCCATGGATCTGGTCGAGACCTACGAGAAAGCACTCTCCTATGACTCCGGCATTGCAGCGGCGAAAGCCAGTTACGAAGCCCAGGTTGCCGGCAGCGACGTAAGCCGCAGCGCCCTGCTGCCCCAGGTCGGTGCCTTCGGGGAAGCCAATCATACCGACGTGGACGGCCCGAACCAGGACAACTCCTACCGAACCCTGAGCTACGGCGTACAACTGACCCAACCCCTGTTCCGAGCCGATAGCTGGTTCCGCTACGACGCCAGCAAGTTCCAGACCGAGGCGGCACAAGCCCGTTACAACCTGGCTCAGCAGCAGCTGATTCTCGATGTGGCAACCGCATACTTCAACGTACTGCGCGCCGCCGACACCCTGACAACAGCCCGTGCCACCGAAGCGGCGATCCAGCGCCAGTACGAGCAAGCCCAGGAGCGCTTTGATGTTGGCCTGATTGCCATCACCGAGGTGTATGAAGCCCGCGCCAGCTACGATGACAGCAAGAGCCAGCGCATTGCCGCCGAAAGCCAGCTCGACATCGCCCGCGAGCAACTGGCCCGCCTCACTGGCGAATACACCGAGGAGCTGGCCAACCTGCGGCGCAACTTCCCGCTGGGACGACCACAACCGATGGACCCCTCGGCCTGGGAAACCACCGCCCTGGAACAGAACTGGACCATTCAGTCTGCCATCTATGAGCTCAACACCAGCGAAGCCAATCTGAAAACCGCCAAGGCGGGCCACCTGCCGACCCTGGACCTGGGGGCTTCCTATGGCAAATCCGACGTCACCGGCATCGAAGGCCAGAACTCCCTGCAACAGGACGGCACCACCACCCAGGGCGTCATCGGCCTGACGCTTAATGTACCGCTGTACAGTGGTGGCGGGACCCAGGCGGGCGTCCGCCAGCAACGTTCGCTGGTTACCGTGGCCGAACAGACCCTGGAAACCACCCGCCGGGATGTCCGGGTGACCACCCGCAGCCTGTTCCGCACGGTCAATACCAACATTGAATCGGCCTCGGCCCTGGAACAGACCATCATTTCCCGCCGCAGTGCCCTGGATGCGACCCGCGCGGGTTACGAAGTGGGTACCCGGAATATTGTTGAAGTGCTGGATGCCGAGCGTGCCTACTATGTCGCGCTGCGTGACTATGCCAATGCCCGCTACGACTATGTAATCAACACCCTGCAACTGAAACAGGCCGCCGGTACGCTGAGCCCCCAGGACCTGATTGACCTGAACAACTGGCTGAGTGAAACTGCGCCCGGCATCGAGGCCCTGGCGGAAGAAAACCGAACCATGGCTGAGCCAGCCCGGTAACTGCCGGGCTGGCCCCGGGCCACCACGTGGTGGCCCGGGGCCAGCCATCGGTCAAACCCTGGCGCTAATTCCGTCGATAACGCGCTCCAGGGCGCCCCGGTTGGCATTGACCACCGCAAGGGCGTTGTTTCCCAGCGTCCCGGCAGCTGAGCGGTCGCGGAACAGGTCCGTCACTACCCTGGCCAGCTCCGTGCTGCTGGCCACCAGGGTCACCCCCCCGCCCTCGCCCAGCTGGCGATAGATCGTTTCGAAGTTGAAGATGTGCAGCCCGGACACCACGGGCATGCCCCAGGCGGCCGGCTCCAGCGGATTATGGCCGCCACGCTCGATCAGCGAGCCACCGACAAACGCCACGTCAGCCGCGCCATACAGCATCAGCAATTCGCCCATTGTGTCACCCAGGTAAACCTGGCTCTTACCGATCCGTTCCGACTGCTGTTGCCGCGAGCGCCGCGCCAGCGTAAAACCCTGCTCTGCGACCATCCCGGCCACCTGTTCAAAGCGTTCGGGATGCCGGGGTACCAGCACCAGCAGGCTGTCCGGAAACTGTTCCAGTACCGCCGCGTGCGCGTTGAGTATCTGCAGGTCTTCACCGATATGGGTACTGGCGGCAATCCACACCGGACGCGCAGCGCCCAGATCGCCACGAACGTTTCGCGCCGCCTGTCTGAGCTCATCCGAAATGTCGACATCGAACTTGATGCTGCCGGTGACCGTCACGGTATCTTCACGGGCGCCGATCCGCAGAAAGCGGCCGGCGTCTTCCTCCGCCTGGGCGGCAATCCAGCTGATCGACGCCAGCAACGGACGCGCCAGCGAGCGGACCCGCTGGTAACCCCGCGCCGAGCGCTCGGAGAGCCGGGCGTTGATAAGAAAAATGGGGACGCCGCTGTGGTGGCTGATCGAAACCATGTTCGGCCACAACTCGGTTTCCATGATCACCAGCACACGGGGCCGGAGACGGCGAACGAACCGGCGCACCGAACCCGGCGTGTCGTAGGGGGAGTAGGCATAGCGAACCTGATCACCAAAGATCGCCCGGGCCCGGGCGGACCCGGTGGCGGTCATCGCGGTCATGACAATGGGGATGCCTGGGTGACGCCGCAACAATCCCCTCACCAGGGGCGCGGCGGCAATGGTTTCGCCCACAGATACGGCGTGGACCCAGATGACCGGCTCCGGCGAGCGCGCCACAAACCCCAGCCGCTCCTGCCAGCGGTCCCAGGCCTCGGGCTTGCTGCGGCCACTCCACCACAGGCGCAGCAGGACAAAGGGCAATGCAATCCTGAAGCAAAGAGAATATAGAAAATGCAGCATGCGGCCTCCGGCTGGTCCGTCCGGCGCCATTCTACATAAATGCCCCCGCTTTGGCCCGAAACCGCCATGACTTTGATTGCCCCGGACAAATGCCGGTCGATTCATACTTTAGTCTGCGACAGCGAGCCTGTTAAACTTCCCGCCACAGTTTACCCATACTATTGATCCCAACCGGAAAGGGACGGCGGCAGTCAGCGTGAGCAAACACAAGTCGAGAACCCGAGAAACCCGTTACACCCGCTTCCTGCATCCCCGCTGGTGGCCCAGCTGGCTTGGCATCGGATTCATGTGGCTGATGGCGCAACTACCCATCCGCGTGCAGTGGTGGCTGGGTAAGCTGATCGGTGAACTGGCCTACCGGCTGGTCGCGCGCCGACGGCACATTACCGAGGTCAATATCCGGCTCTGTTTTCCGGAATTGTCCGCTGCCGAGCAGCAGGCCCTGGTGCGTAAAGCCTTTCATTCCAACGGTATCGGTATCATGGAACTGGGGCTCGCCTGGTTCCGCAATCCCCGGCAGTTTGCCTCGATCACCCAGGTGCACGGACTGGAACACGTTGATGCTGCCCTGGCCCGGGGCAAGGGTATCCTCCTGCTGGGCGGTCACTACAGCACGCTCGACCTGGGGGGCTCGCTGGTCACCGAACACATTGACGCGGATGTAATGCAGCGGGACCACAACAACCCGCTGATCAACGCCGTGATGACCCGCGCCCGCGAGCGCCGCTACGGCATGGCCCTTGGCAGCCGTGATTTGCGGGGCCTGCTAAGGCAACTCAAGCAGAACCGCATCGTGTGGTACGCAACCGACCAGGATTATGGCCGCAAGGGCATTGTGTTTGCTCCGTTCTTCAACATTCCTACCGGCAGCATTACTGCCACGTCAAGGATTGCCGAGCGCAGCGGCTGTGCGGTGGTCCCGTTCAGTCATTTCCGCCGCGAAGACAAGCCGGGGTATGACATCTACTTCCAGGCGCCACTGGAAAATTTCCCTTCTGGTGACGACCTGGCAGACGCCACCCTCGTCAACCAGACCATCGAGCGGGAAATCCGCCGCCATCCGGATCAGTACCTGTGGATGCACCGGCGCTTCAAAACCCGTCCCGGCCCCGCTGATCCCGACTTCTACCGGAAGCAGGACTGATGGTGCCGGCGGCAACCGGGTCAGCCCGTGCACCGGTACTCTGGCTGCTGACGGATAACAAACCAGGGCACCGCAACCAGTTGCGCGGACTGGGCGCCCGCCTGAAGGCGCTCGCCGGTGCCAGTGTCTACTGGCTGGATGCCACCGAATACCGGATACCCCTCTGGCGCGCCCTGCTCGGCCTCGCACCAAGGCTGGAACCGAACCTGCCAGTGCCCGACCTGATCATTGCCGCCGGCTCCGGCACCCATCGCCTGCTGCTGTCCCTGCGCCGGATCGGCAACGCCCGCACCGTAGTCCTGATGAAGCCCGGTTTCCCGCTGAACTGGATTGACGCTGCCATTGTTCCCGAGCACGACGGCATTACGGATAACACAGCAGGCAACACCAGGTTGCTGCTTACCGAAGGCATGATCAACACCCTCACTCCGCTCGCCCGCCTGACTACAAAGCAGGAAGCGCTGGCACTGATCGGCGGCCCTTCGCCGCACTATGAGTGGGACGACGACGTGGTTTTCGATCAGCTGCTGCACCTGATGCGCAGCTACCCGGACTGGCACTGGACCCTCAGCGGGTCACGGCGAACACCGGACACCCTGCGGCAACGGCTGCGCGACCTGGCGGGTGCAAGGGTCACCGTGGCAGAGCCGGAACAGACCCATGAAGACTGGCTTGCCCATCGACTGGCGGCTTCCCGTGCGGTATGGGTAACCCCCGACAGCGCCTCGATGGTGTACGAGGCGGTTACTTCCGGCATTCCGACCGGACTGTTTGAACTGAGCGCGAATACGGGTAGCCGGGTTGCCAGGGGGAATGCTCTGCTGCACCAGCGCGGCCGGGTCGCCCGCTGGAGCGATCACACGTCGGTGATGTCCGCAGCCACCGTGCCATCCCGCTCGCTGTGGGAAGCCGACCGCGCTGCGCGCTGGCTGCTGCAACGGTTACCGGGGCGTACCGCGCCATGAGGATTCTCCAGGTGCTGCCCGCGTTGTTCAGCGGCGGTGTCGAGCGGGGCACCGTGGAATTTGCCGCCGAACTGGTCAAACGAGGCCACGACTCGTTTGTGCTGTCCCGCGGCGGCCCTATGGTGGAGCAACTGGAACGCCAGGGCAGTGTTCACGTTGCCTTGCCGGTGCATCGCAAGTCACTGACCTCGCTTACCCAGATCCGCCCGGTGCGTCGACTGATCCGCCAGCTGCGCCCGGATATCATCCACGTGCGCTCCCGCATGCCGGCCTGGATTGTCTGGCTTGCCCTGCGCGGGCTTCCGGAAGCGGAGCGCCCGGTGGTGGTATCGACGTTCCACGGCATGTACTCAGTCAACCGCTACAGTGCCATCATGGCCAGGGCCAACCAGGTCATCGCCGTCTCCGAATGTGTGCGGGATTACGTGCTGAAGAATTACCAGGTTCCGCGGGAACAGCTGACGGTCATCCAGCGGGGCGTCGACGTCGATCACTTCCGCCAGCGCAAACCGGCCCCGGCCTGGAGCCGGTCCCTGCTGCAGCAATATCCGGAACTGGCCGGCAAGACCCTGATCATGATGCCGGGCCGCATCTCCCGCTGGAAAGGCCATCTGGCGTTTCTCGAAGTCATGGCGAATATCACCCGATCCCGACCGGACTGTCATGGCATCATCGTTGGCAATGTCGAGCCCGGCAAAACCCATTTCCTCAGGGAACTGATCCGCCGTCGCAACAAACTCGGCCTGCAGAAACATGTAACCTTCCTCGGCCAGCGCAATGACATCGCGGACCTGTACCGGTTGTCCGGCGTGGTCTGCCACCTGTCCAACAAGCCGGAGCCGTTTGGCCGTACCGTCACCGAGGCGCTGGCCTCCGGCACGCCGGTAGCTGCCTTTAACCGGGGCGGCGCCGCGGAAACCCTGCGCGCCTGCTTCCCTGCCGGGCTGGTGCCGCCGGATGACATCGAGGCATTCACCGCCACCGTACTAAAGCTGCTGGCCGTTCCGGCTCACCACATTGAAATTCCCCCGCACTTCCGCCTCGAGGCCCAGACGGAAGCCACCCTCGCGGTTTACCGCAAAGTCCTGCGACAGGATTAAGCGATGGGCGGCAACGGTATTCGGGTCGTGCTCCTGGTCGCCACTCCCGGTACCACCTGGGGCGGGATGGAGAAACACACCGCCGAGCTGGCTACCGGTCTGGCCCGGCGCGGTCACGACGTTCACGTTCTCGGGCACCCGGCTTACCGCAACCACTTCGGCCCCGACATCCACTATCATCCATTGCCGGTGCAACGAAGCCGCCATCACCCGCTGCTGCGCCGGCAATTGCAGCGCCTGCTGCGCTCACTGCGCCCCGATATCTGCCATGCCCAGGGCAACAAGGCTATCCGCCTGTTACGGCGACCAGCTCCAGGCACCGGGCTGGTCGGTACCGTGCACGGTATCAAACGCCGCCACCCGGGCCTGACACGACTGGATCGGGTGATTGCCATAAGCAAGCCCGTGCTGGACAGCCTCTCCCACCCCCATAAAACCCTGATCCATAACGGTTGCATGGTCGCCGAGCCGTCGGGTGCCGCCCACGCCAATCCGCAGGCGCGGGGAATCCACGCCATCGCCGTTGGCAGGCTGGAGCCGGTCAAGGGCTTTGGCCAGCTGATCACGGCCTGGTCGCACCTGCCTGCAGACCGGCGGCTGACCATTCTCGGCGAAGGTAGCGAGAGGCCCCGTCTCGAAGCTCTGATCAGCCGCCTCGAACTCGGCGACCGGGTGCGGCTGGCCGGACTGCAGCATAATGTCGCAGACTGGCTCCAGGGCGCCGATGTCTGCGTGATCAGCTCGCTGCGGGAAGGTTTTTCCTATGTGCTGATCGAGGCACTGCAGGCCGGCTGCCCGGTATTGGCTACACCGATTGCCGGTGCGCGGGAACTGCTGCCACCCGAGGCCATTGCCAGTGCGGTAGACGGCGAGGGGTTACGGAATTTGCTGAGCCGGCAACTTGGAGCCCTCGAGGCACTGCGGCAGCTCGAACAACCCGCGATGATCCGGGCACGGACCGAATTCACCATCGACCGGATGGTGGAGCGTACTGAGCAGGTTTACCGCCAGAGCCTCGCTGAGCGCCGGGCCGACGTCCAGCCAGGAAAGGCCGCGATGATTGATCTGACAGCTCTGACACCCTTCGCATCCGGCGCCAACCGCCATTGCTTTGTCCACCCGGACGATCCGGCACGATGCCTGAAAGTCATCCGTCCCGAGAACATTGAAGCGCGCTTCCGCCGCCAGCCGGCGTTCAAGCGGTTGCTGGGTCGGCAGCGCCTCAACGATAACCTTCAGGAACAGCGGGCCTACCGTCAAACCGCCATTCAACAACTGATAGCCGCAGGCAAGGAAGAAATCCCGTGGCAGCATCTGCCCCGGTTCTTTGGCAGCCGGGCAACCAGTGCAGGTGCCGCCAATGAGAGCGAACTGATTCGCACCGCCGCCGGGGACATTGCCCCGACCCTGGAGCGCTATCTGGCCCGCAATGGCTTCGATCCCGACTGCCGCGCCGCCGTTGAGCGCTTCTGCCAATGGCTCGGCTCAACCGGTATCCTCACCCGTAACCTGTTACCCCATAACCTGGTCCTCAGTGACCGTACCGGCCGCCCGGAACTTCACCTGGTTGACGGGCTTGGCGCCCCTGCCATTCCGGACTGGCTGGCGGCGGTGCCAGGCTATCGGCAGCGCTACATTGACCGCAAGATCCGTCGTTTTCGCAAGCGCATTGACTGGGAACTCAGCGGCCGCCACGGTGACTGGCAGGACGCATCCAGGCTTTGACCTGTGGCCATCCCGACTTGCCGGACTTCGACGTTGGTGGTAGTTTCCCGCGCAGTTACCCATTTGGATAAAGCGTCTGACATGGCATCGCCCAAAGCTTCCGCTCTGCTGTTCCTGCTCAAGCTGGCAGGGAAACTCTCGCTCCAGTCAGCCCAGCGAATTGGCCGGGTTCTGGGCACGCTGTTGTGGTTCATCCCCGGCAAGCCGCGGCAGGTCACCAACATCAACCTGGAAATCTGCCTGCCCGAACTGTCCGCCAACCAACGCATGCAGCTTGCCCGTTCCAGCCTGCGCCATACCGGCCAGACCATGATGGAAATTCCGCTGATGTGGGAGTGGCCGGTGGAACGCTGCCTCGACCTGATCCGGGAGGTCGACGGCGAGGAATTGCTGACGCAGGCCCGTGCCGACGGCAAGGGCCTGATCCTGCTGGCACCGCATCTGGGCAACTGGGAACTGGCCGGTCTCTACTTTTCGTCACGTTACAAGATGGCTGCGCTGTACAGCCCTCCTCACATGCCCGAGTTTGAAGACTATATGATCCGGGTACGGGGCCGCATGGGATCGGAACTGGTCCGCGGCGACCGGCGCGGCCTGGCACGCCTCATTGGCTTGCTGCGGGAAGGCGAAGTCGCGGGCATCCTGCCGGACCAGAGCCCGCGGGGCAAAGGTAACGCCTATGCACCGTTCTTTGGTATGGAAGTCCGCACCATGACCCTGGTGGCGAAATTGATGCAGAAATCCGGAGCCACTGCCCTGATGACCTATGCCGAACGGCTGAAAGACGGCCAGGGTTTCCGCCTGGTCATCCGCCCCTGCGAACCGGGCATGGCGGATGACGACCCGGTGGTGGCAACCACCGCGCTCAACAAGTCGGTGGAAAACTGCGTGCGGGAGATTCCAGAACAGTACCAGTGGGAATACAAACGGATGCGCCACCGCCCGCCCGGCCAGCCCAACCCGTACAAACCCGGACGGGTTTGCCAGTAAGACCAAAACGGTCAAAACTGAAGGTAATCAGAAGGGACTCAACGGATATCCCCAGCGCCCCGACGCGCTGGGGGCGACAAACCGGAGAAGCTGGATGACAGGGCAAAGGACTCTCTCGCAGCGGCTTTCCTGGACAGGCTGGGTTGTGCTGGCCAATGGACTGGTCTTTGCCCTGGTTGGGCTGGCCTACCTCAAGTGGGTCAGTATTCCTGACCAAACTACCGCTCTCTATGTAACCATCCTGTACACCGGCCAGTTTGGCACCCTGGCGTTGCTGGCCGGCAGCCCTCTTTTGCTGGTCGCCCTGATCGCCGGGCAGCGCCTGCTCACGGTGCTTACCTGCCTCTACACCACAGCCCTGGTCAGCCTGCTGATGCTGGATACGGCAGTCTACGCCCAATACCGGTTTCACCTGTCCGGGTTTGTGCTGGAGATGGCAATGCAGGCCAGTTCGGAAGTATTCCGGTTTTCCTGGCAAACCTGGTTGCGGGCGACGGTTTACATCCTTGCCGCGCTGATGCTGGAGATTGCCATTGCCGGGTTACTCTGGCGACAACTTTGGCGACAGCAATGGCAAGCCCGCTGGCTGGTCACCGGCTACGGACTGGTGCTGTTGTGCCTGCTCCTGGCCCATGGCTGGCACGCCTGGGGCGACGCCAACTACGACGAGCGGATTACCGCGGTGGACCGCCACCTTCCACTGTACTATGGCGCAACCGCAAAACGCTTTCTGCACGACCACGGTCTGCTGTCCCCCGAACAGACCCGGGCGCAGGGCCAGTCGCGGCAGCTTGGCAACTTCCGTCAGGTGACTTCCACCGACAACGTTCACTACCCCGCCGGCCCCCTGAGCTGCGACCCGCCGGAAACCCCCTATAACATCCTGATTATCGCCGCCGACTCGCTGCGTGCCGACATGCTGGATCAACGCTGGATGCCGGCACTGACCCGTTTCGCCAATCGGGCGCTGACCTTCGTTAACCATCGCAGCAACGGCAATGCCACCAAACCCGGCATTTTTTCGCTGTTTTACGGTTTACCCGCCAGCTACTGGGATGCCTTTACCGCCACCCGAACTCCGCCACTGCTCATCCGCCGGGTTCAGCAGCTCGGCTACCAAACCCGCATCCTGAGCTCGACCACCCTCATCAGTCCGGCGTTTGATCGCAACGTCTTCTCCTCCATCCCGGACTTGCGACTGCACACTCCGGCCGACACCCCCTGGCAGCGCGATGCAAGGATTACCCGGGACTGGCTGGCCTTTCTTGATGGACGGGACAACCGGCCGTTTTTCGGCTTTCTGTTCTATGACAGCCCCCACTCATTCAGCCCGCCACCGGATTATCCGCGAATCGAACCCTACTGGGACCCGGTGGATGTCCTGGAACTGGATAACGACTTCGATCCGGAGCCCTACTTCAATGTGTACAAAACCACGGTGCGCTATACCGATGAGTTGATCGGCAAGGTGTTGCACGATCTGGAGCGCCGCAACCTGCTGGCAACGACGATCGTGCTGGTGACGTCAGATCATGGCAAAGAGTTCAACGAAAACGGCAACAATTACTGGGGCCACGGCAGCAATTTTTCTGATTACCAGTTGCGGGTGCCACTGGTCATCCACTGGCCCGGCATGACACCGGCCCGGATACACAAAAAGACAGTACACTTTGATATTGCCCCAAGCCTTTTAAAACATGCACTTGGGTGCGAAGATACGCCACCGGAAAGCATCGCCTCCGACTTTGGCCTCTTCACGGACAGAAGCAAAAACTGGACAATAGCGCACAGCTATATGAGCCATGCGCTTATTCTTGAAGACGCCATGGTCGTAACGGGTCCCACGGGCCACGTTGATGTGCTGGACCCGCACCTGAAGCCCAAGGCCTCCTTTACTGCAACTGCGGGGCTGGTGAGCGACGTCCTGCACGAGCTTTCCCGATTCAACACCAACTGACGGAAACCATGAACATGACCGCGCCCACCCGCATGCTTCTTCCTGCCCTGCTTATGGTCGGGCTGGGAGGCGCCCTGTTGTCCTCGAGTATTCTTGCGGGTGCAACCTTGCTGCTGGCGGTGGCCGGTATGGTATTCATCCTGAAGAAGTCGCTCCCCGGGACCGGCTGGGATACCCCGAAAGAACTGCGCCTGATGCACTTTGCCTTCTGGTTCTTTGTCCTGGTGAGCGGTTATTCGTGGCTGATGGAGGGGTTCGCCTATGAGGGTGGCAAAACCCTGGGCACCCATGCCCGCCTGATCCTGTTCTGGCCCCTGGTGGTGGCCCTGACCTGTTCCGGGGTGAGAGCCCGGGGTGCATTCATCGCGCTGGGACTGGTCTCCCTGTCGGTGGTTGTTGCCCTCGTCAGCGCCCTGGCCGCCCGTCACGGCTCCCTGGACAAAATCCTGAGCATCCGTTTTGGTGGCGGTATCAATCCCATCAGTTTCGGCAACCTGGCCCTGCTCGGCGGTATGCTGACCCTGGTCGGCGGCTTTTTCTTCGGGCGCAGCAAGCGGCCGGTGCTGGCGGGGCTGTTTTGCGTTGCCGGTGTCACTGCCGTGGTCATCTCCATGCTGTCAGAGACCCGCAGCAACCTGGTCGCATTGCCCTTCCTGCTCTTGTTGCTGCTTCCGCTGCTGGGCCGAAAGCTGCGGGTTGGCGGCGTGATTGTGGTGGCCGTCATTGCGGTCAGTGCGGTGGCCAGCAGTGACCGGATGTTCAATTCACTGGAGGGGCTGCTGCATGACCGCAGCCTCGATACCGGAATGGATGCGCGGATTGAGGTCTGGGGCCTGGCCTGGAACATGTTCCTCGCCAACCCGCTGACCGGCATCGGCCTCGGAGGTTATACCGCGTCGGTCGAAGCCGCGGTAGCGGCCGGCGAAGTCTCTGCCAAGCTGGGCCTGTGCTGTACCGGCCACGCCCACAACGACCTGCTGAACAATGCCGCTACCAGCGGTATTCCGGGCATCCTGAGCTGGGCCCTGCTGATCTTCATTCCCCTGGCCATTTTCGCCCGGCACCTGTTCAGCAAACACCGGCCAACCGCCCACCTCGCGGTCGCCGGCACCATGGTGGCCACCGGCTACCTGATGTTCGGGCTGACCGAAGCAACCTTCGACCGCAGCCTGTTCCTGACATTTTACCTGCTCATCATGGCCGGACTGGCGTCGGCTCTGTTTACCGAACTCAACGCTTCCTGCTATCGGGACCGCAAGGTGCGGGTGTCCGCCACCATCATTACCAAAAACGAAGAAGATCACATCGCCGACTGCCTGCAGTCTGCCCGTCTGGTCGCCGATGAGATCATCGTCCTGGACAGCGGCAGCACCGACCGGACCGTAGACATCGCCCGCCAGTACGCTGATATTGTTGAGGTGACCGACTGGCCGGGCTTTGGCATCCAGAAGCAGCGGGCGCTGGAAAAGGCCACTGGCGACTGGGTCCTGTCGCTGGACGCCGATGAGCGCATCACGCCCGACCTGGCCCGTGAGATCAACCACCAGCTGGCGGACCCGGATGCGGACGCCTACAAGCTGCCGTGGGCGGTGACCATCTACGGCAAACGTCTCGATTTCGGCCGCAGCGGGCGGGCGCCCCTGCGACTGTTCCGCCGCGAAGGTGTGAGCTTTTCCGATGCCCTGGTACACGAACGCATCCTTATCCCGAGTGGCCGCCGAATCAGGACCCTCCGCGGGCGCCTGACCCATTACACCCATCGGGATTTTGGCCATTCCCTGGAAAAAAGTGCCAAGTACGCCTGGCTGGGCTCCCTGGAGAAGCACCGCAAGGGCAAGAAAACCCGCACCATGATCTACCCCACCCTGCGGGGATTGCTGACCTTCGTGCAGGTTTACTTTATCCGCTTCGGATTTCTGGATGGGGCAGTGGGCTATCTGACAGCGGTGACCTATGCGCAGGTGACGTTTAACAAGTACGCGGGACTGTGGACGCTGGACAGGAACGGACGGAAGAACTGAGCCAATGCGGACGACCCCGGCTACCCCGGGCCCTCAAAGCCGGGTGGATTCGACGCCCGCACCCCTGAACATCGCCAGGATCTCCTCATAGTAAGGCAGGGCTGCCGCCATGGCCCGGTCATCGATCTGAAAGACCGCCGTGTCCGGGAAGATTTTCTTGAGGGTAAATAATGCGGTCGAAGCAAAGCTGTAGAACGCTTCATAAGGCACCCCGGACAGGGCAACTTCGACCTCGATGGGATGCCCGACCTGCCTGAACTCTACCGGCAGCGCCCCCAGCGCCTTCTCAAGCTCCTGCCTTCGTTCTTTCCGGTGCATGAAATAGACAACCTGTGCCCCGGGATGCCGCTCGATGACGTGTTCAAGCTGGACCCGCAACTGCATCAGCCGATGCTCTCCCCCGAAAGGCTGACCAAGAAAACCCACCAGTGGCATGGCATCCCTGCGGATCCCGGAGTTGCAGAATGTGCGTCGGAATACCGGGAAATCATGAATTTCCACCGTAATATGGCCTGTGCTGGCCAGCGGAAAGCAGGTAAAGAAGGTTACGCTATCGGGCAAATTCCGGTGCAGCCGGATCCGGAAAAACTCAAGCAGACGCCGCTTGCCCGGTGAGATTCGCGAGACCAGCCCCTCGCCATGAATCGCGTGGTAATACCGGACGGTTGCGAGGCCATCGTCCACAAAAACCAGTGTTGCCCAATCCAGGCCTCGATAAAAGATTTCGTGGATCCAGCTCGATTTATTGCCGATAAACAACCGGTTGACCTGACGCCTCGCCAGGCGCCGGAAGACGTGCCCCAACTTGAGATAGAAGGTGTCTTTGCTCAGGTATACGGTCTCGATGCCCTGCCAGCCAAGGTGATCCACCAGAAACGCCATCTGCGATTCGGTCATCTTGTTATCAGGCCGGGCAATGATCAACAAGCTCTCGCGCCCCTCACACTGATAGTGCTCCCGGGCCTCGGTACAACTGATCAGTTGCAGTGGCGTACTTGCAACAAAGACGTCAATTCGGCGTTCAGGCTCTAACAATTCGGGCAATTCCTTTCAGAAGCATAGGTGATGCTGGACCATGAAGGTCACCGGGGGGCGTCCTTGACGACTGAAGCCGGCGTTCCTGCAAGCTCTGGCCCCCCCCTTACATCTTGCGCAACTCCCTGCGAAGCCTGCGTCTCACCTTGAGTTTTCTCAGCAAATTCAGCGGCTTTTTCCGCAGGCCTGCCTGTCGGTTAACCAGGAAATCCTCAACCGCATCGAGTACCCGCTGACTGGACTGCCCATCGTGGTAACTGTGCAGGTCACGACACAGTGCCCGTGTTGCATCCATCAGTTCTTGCGGGTATTCCAGGGCCTGCTGCAGTGCCGGTTCAACCTCGTCCACCCGCTCCACGTCAATCAGATAAGGCCCCGGCATCCGGGTTTTAAAGGTGACCACCGGGCGATCCAGGAACATGAATTCGAACATGATCGAGGAGGTGTCGCACAGCATAACATCCGCTTCGGGAAGAACCGGGAGCAAGTCCACATCACTTTCAATAAAGCGCAGGTTTTCGCCTGCCAGGCCGCGATATCGTTCGACGACGGCAGGATCCATCTTCGGATGCAGGGTTACAATGAACTTCCAGCGGCCACTGGCGGCCAGCTCACCAATCTTGTCGACCAGATCCGGCGCCGAGGTTACCGAGCGGCTGAACGTCGATGCGTAAAACACGACGGGCAACTCACCGGCTTCACGGGGCCGTTTACCCGCAACACCTTGCGACAACAACGGGTCCAGCTTCGGCCATCCGGTATGGGCTACGGCGAAATGACCGTGTTCCCTGGCAAGCTCGCTGAACTTGGCAGTGTCTTTCTCAGCATGGGTGCAGTACAGGTCAAACCACCCCCGAATCCGGTAATGGTCACTCTCGTCCTCACTGTTGTGGCCACGCTTGTTCCGCGCCATGCCATGGAAGACCTCAACCTTGATGCCGGGAAAGAAGTAAGGTACCCAGTCGCCGGGCACAAAGGTGGCATCGGCCTTGAATTCCATGACCTCCCCGACCGTCTTCAGGCGCCGCTCATCCGGGCGAAGGGGCGCGGTGCTGCAACCGGCAACGAACCAGGCTGCCTCGTCACCGCGGCGGCGAATCTCGTCCTGCAGCGGACGAAGAATCGAATAGGAATACGGCTGATTGACAAAAAACAGGTAGCGACGCATTCAGTTCCTGCCCGTCAGTGATTTGTACAGTTCACCGGTTTCGCGCACGGTTCTCGATGTATGGAAGTCACCGGCGATGCGCTCCCGGGCGGCGTTCGACAGGCGGGCCAGCAGTTCGCGGTCCCGGTATAGACGCTCGATGGCGGACGCCAGGGCGTCCGGGCTTTTCTGTTGCACCACCAGTCCACTCACTTCGTTCTCCACCAACTCGGGCATACCGCCAACGTTGGTCACCACCGGGGCGACACCGTACGCCATCGCCTCGATAACCGCCCTGGGCAGGCCCTCCCGCTCGGTTGACGGCAACACGAACACGTCGCTGGCGCGGGCAATCGCGGGTGCATCCTGGCGGTAACCGGTGAAGTGGACCCGCTCGGGGTGCCTGATCCCGGCGATCTGCGCTTTCAGCTCCTGGTTGTCGATCACATCGCCCACCAGCACCAGGTGGACTTCAACATCCGCTGGCAGCTTGTCGATTGCACTGACCAGAACATCAAACCCCTTGCGTGGCCGGTCGCGACCGGTGCAGCACACCACAAACGCGCCCTCCGGCACCCCGAATTCCGCCAGATCGGCCGCCGAATCCTGGTACCAGCCCAGGTCATGACCTTTATAGATCCGCTGCAATTTGCTGTCCGGAATGTGCATCCAGAGCAGGCGGACACTGGCCAGGTAATCCCGGATCGCGTCCGCGACGCACACGATCTTGCTCACCCGCGGGTGCAGGAACGTAATCCACGATTCAGGGTTGAGAAAACTGATGTTCCCGATCACGCCCCGATAGGCAACAATCCTGATATCCGTCCCTCGGGACGCCCGCAGTCCACAGGCGAGCGACCTGGGATTATAGGCATGGATGATGTCGTATTTCTTACGACTCAACTGTTTCCGGATAGCCGCCGTGCCCTCCTTGTCGAAGCGATTCTTCAGGGCAATCGGCTGGGCAACCATGCCTTCATCCACCAGGCGCTGGTAGTTACGCCCCTTCGGATTGCACATGACATCCACGTCAAACCCGGCCTTCTTCAGACCGATAAAAAGTTCGGTCTCAGGGCGATCGCAGGCGTCCGTCAGGCAGAGTACGGCCGGCAGTGAGTGGCCTTGGTGTTGGTCGGTCAAGCGATATGACTCCCGTTATATCCGTTCATAAATGAATCCCACACCCTGCTCTGCGCAGCCTCTCCGGCCACTTTCCTGAGGGAACGGGCGAGACGCTCCAGATTGGCGGCCTTCCAGCTTGCCTCAGCCGGTGCGGCCAGAATGCGCCCCTTGTCAAAATCAATCAGAAAAAACGTGTCCCCGCGTACCAGCACATTGAAGCAGTTCAGGTCGGCATGGTGGACACCGGCATCGTGAAAGCGACGGATGGTCTGGCCGAGCAGCGTCCAGTGCCGGTCGTCCAGGTCCGGGACCAGGTCCGCCAGGGGGGTGGTATCTTCCAGCTGCTCGATAATAATCGCCGCCTGGTAACGCAGGGCCGAGGTTTTCCGATAGAGCGCAGCTACCGGCCGGGGCACGGGCAGCGCCAGGGCGACCAGTTCGTTGAGCAGCCGGAATTCGGCAAAGGAGCGGACGTCCCGTTCGCGGGTATAGATGTAACCCTTCTCCGACAGCCGCGCCATCAGGCCGCCACGGCGATACTCCCGCAACACCAGCTTGCTGCCATCGGCGTTGATAAACCAGGCACCACCACGGCCCCCGCTGCTCACCGGGCGCGCCTGCCCGGCCCAGTAGTCCGGCCGGAACCAGTCCGCAGTCACCCGGCCATCATAATCCGGATGCACCAACAGTGCCGAGCCGTTTTCCCGCAGACAGATTTCAGACTCAACCATGGGCACCTGAACACCAAAAATTTGAACGACCGCAAGCCGACCGGGGCGCCCATCAGGACGTACGCCGGCGAGTACGATAGAATGGCGGCCAGTTTACCAATGATTGCCGGCAAAGCTCTAGCAACCCGCTTTCCGAACCTGTAACGGATTATTACCCGATGAAGTCCATCTGCATTCTCCGCCTTTCCGCGATCGGCGATGTCACCCATGTCATACCCGTGGTACTGAGCCTCCAGGAACAGGTTCCCGGCATCCGAATTACCTGGGTGATCGGCAAGATCGAGGCGAAACTGATCGGCGACCTGCCCGGTGTCGAGTTCATTCTTTTCGACAAGAAGGCCGGGCGTAAGGGCTATGCCCAGCTGCGCCAACAGATGAAAGGCCGCCGGTTTGACGCCCTGCTGCACATGCAGGTCGCCTTTCGCGCCAACCTGGCTGCTGCCTGTATCCCGGCAAAGATCCGGGTAGGTTATGACAAGGCCCGCAGCAAGGATCTGCACAGCCTGTTTATCAATCGCCGCATCGCGGCAGCACCGCAACAGCATGTTCGCGACTGCCTGGCAAGTTTCCTGGTGCCTCTGGGGCTGGAAGCTGCCCCGCCACGCTGGCAGATTCCGCTCAGCGAGGACGACCACGCCTTCGCACACCAGCACCTCGCCACCGACCGCAGGAACCTGGTCATCAGCCCCTGCGCCAGCCACACCCTGCGGAACTGGCCGGCTGAGCGCTATGCCCAGCTGGCCGACTATGCCATCCGCCAGCATGGCATGAAGGTCATCCTGGTAGGCAGTCCGGCACCGTTTGAAGCCGAATATTGTGCCGCCATCGAGTCCGCCATGACTGAAAAAGCCCACAACATCTGCGGCCGCGACACCCTCAAGCAGCTTACCGCGCTGATGACCCATGCCGACCTGGTGGTCGCGCCGGATACCGGGCCGGCCCACATCGCCAGCGCCGTGGGCACCGACGTGCTCGGGCTGTTCGCGGCCAGCAATCCCAATCGTTCGGGGCCGTACAATTCCCTGCAGTGGTGTGTAAACCGCTACCCGGAAGCACTGCAACAGTTCGCCGGGAAAACGGTGGCGGAGGCCCGCTGGGGAGCCAAGGCCGAGTTCGAAGGGGCTATGGAACTGGTGACGGTCGCCGACACCACCGCCATGCTGGATCGATGGGTGGCGTCACATTGCGATGACCGGGACTGACACAGCGACGGGCGGGCGTGGCGCACGACAGCAATCGTGTCACCACGCCACGGAAGGCGCCGCCATTATTTCCTGGCGGTATAGTCCTGGTAGGATTTCTCTTCCACAAACCGCGACCCCAGCGCCACGTTGATCGCTTTCTTGATCGCGGCGCGCTTGTCGTTGGTGACATACACGGCACGGGCCAGTTCAACGAACTTCGGCCCGAAATCCTGTGCCGCTTCCTGGTCACGGATGTCATCTTCGATGACCCACAACTCCTCGTTCACCGCCTTGAGCTGCTTGCGCAGATCAGCAATATCTGCAGCCCGGTCCGACACTGCCTCATCCCAGGTTACGCTGAGCTCCTCAAGCTCCAGGCGCACGTTCTTCACTTTCTCCTGATCCTTGATGCGTTCGGACTTGATTTCCAGGATGGTGATCTTGTCGAGGACTTCGCCGAAGGAAACCGGAACTTTGATTACGTCTGCCATTGTCTCGTCCTGTTTTTCCGTGAATTCTATACAACGAAGCCGCCGGGGCTGCGAGCACCGGCGGCTATCTTTAAATAAAAGGCGTGTCTCAGCCCTTGACCGGCGTCAGCCACTCAGAATGCTGAGCCAGCTTACCTTTCACCGCATCGAAATACATTTGCTGCAGCTTCTCGGTAATCGGCCCGCGCTTGCCCTCGCCAATCTGACGGCCATCGAGCTCGCGGATCGGCAGCACTTCGGCGGCGGTGCCGGTGAAGAACGCTTCTTCGGCAATGTAGACTTCGTCGCGGGTGATGCGACGCTCTTTCACCACCAGCCCCAGGTCCTTGGCGAAGTCGATAATGGTGGCACGGGTGATGCCGGCCAGGCACGAGGTCAGTTCCGGGGTATGCAGCTCACCGTTGCGAACGATGAAGATGTTTTCACCGGAGCCTTCCGCCACGTAACCTTCGTTATCCAGCAGCAGAGCTTCCTCGGCACCACCGGAAATGGCTTCATTCAACGCCAGCATGGAGTTGATGTAGTTACCGTTGGCCTTGGCCTTGCACATGGTGATGTTGACATGGTGCCGGGTGTAGGAAGAGGTCCGAACCTTGATGCCCAGTTCTTTGGCTTCCGGAGACATGTACGACGGCCAGCTCCAGGCCGCAACCATCACGTGAACCTTCAGGTTCTCGGCACGCAGGCCCATACCTTCGGAGCCCAGGAACACCATCGGACGCAGGTAGGCTTCTTCCAGATTGTTCTCACGAACAGCCGCACGCTGAGCTTCGTTGATCTCATCCTTGGTGAACGGCATTTTCATGTTCAGGATGTGCGCGGAATTGAACAGCCGGTCGGTGTGCTCTTTCAGGCGGAAAATCGATGTGCCGTTTTCGGCGTTGTAGGCACGGACACCTTCAAAACAGCCCAGGCCGTAATGCAGGGTGTGAGTGAGGACGTGGGTTTTGGCTTCACGCCAGGGAACCATTTCACCATCCAGCCAGATAACGCCATCACGGTCAGCCATCGACATTTCTATTCTGCTCCTAAAAAAGCGGGATTTCGGGGAACCGGCATTCTAGCAGGATTTTTCTGCGGAACGAAAGTGTAGCTTGCTAATTAAGCATCACTTTTTGCCACATCGCCTGTATGTACTTTCTCTCATCCGGGAAGGATCCGGCGGCCACCTGGCTGTTCAGGTTCTGCAATGCCCGGCGATGGATGGTGGAGCGCAGGGTAATGTAGGTTTCCCGAAGCCTTTCCGTGTCTTCCACCGGCAAAATCCCTGCCCTGCCCAGCTCCTCCATCTGGCGGATGTTATCCGACCACTGGGTCAGCTCCGGATGTTCCGCGCAATGGGCCAGCATCAGGTACTGCACCATGAACTCAATGTCGATAATGCCACCGCGGTCGTGCTTGATATGGAACACTTCGGGCTCCCTGCCTTCCACAACCGGGGTGCCGAGGCTGGTACGCATCTTTTCCCGCATCTCTACAACGTCCTGGCGCAGCTTGCCCTTATCCCGGCCAAGGCAAAGAATGCTGCGCCTCAGCGCCTCAAAGGCCTCCAGAGTCGCCGGACAACCGGCTACGCCCCGGGCACGGGCCAGGGCCTGGTGCTCCCAGGTCCAGGCATCGTTGCGCTGATACTTCTCGAAAGCTGCCAGGGTGGATACTAGCAGGCCGGAGTTACCGGACGGACGCAGCCGCATATCCACTTCGTAAAGCTGGCCCGACGGTGTCTGGGTACTGAGGATGTGGACAATGCGCTGCCCGAGGCGGGTATAGAACACGGCGTTATCGATGGGCTTGTCGCCATCGGTCGCCAGCCCGGGATCGGCATCGTGGATGAACACCAGGTCGAGATCCGAGGTATAACCCAGCTCGATACCGCCCAGCTTGCCATAACCGATGATGGCAAAATCGGTGTTACAGGCCGTGCCATCAGCCCGCAACGGATAGCCATGGCGGCTGACGAGGTTGGCGAAGGCCACGTCCACCACGTGGTCCAGCACCACCTCGGCAATCCAGGTGAGGTAATCACTCACTTTCATCAGCGGTAAGGTACCACGCAACTCAGACGCGGCCACCCGCAGAATATGGGCTTTCTTGAAGTGGCGCAGGGACTCCATCTGCTCTTCCAGGTCTTCGTAGGGAATGCGCAGCATCTGCTGTCGCAGATCGTCCTGCAGCTCACTTCGGGCGGGCGGATGATAAAGACTTTCGGCGTTGAGCAATTCGTCGAGCAACAACGGGGTTTCCGCCAGCTGACGGGCAATCCAGGGGCTCTGGCTGCACAGCCTGACCAGCTGGGCGCGGGCGCCGGGGTTCTCCAGCAGCAGGACCAGGTAGGCGGTACGCCGCAATACCGCCTCGACCAGGTGCAACACCCTGCCCAGGGTTTCCGAAGGCTGCTCGACGGCGGTCAGTGCCTCCAGCAGCACTGGCATGAACTGGTTGAGCCGGCGCCGACCCTGGGTTTGCATGGTTTGCACGGCGCGACCGGAGCGCAGGTCCGCAAGCACCTTCACACTCTGCTCCGGCGCCTCGAAACCATGGTCGGCCAGCCATTTGACGGCGCTCTCGTCATCAATCTCACCAAACCAGATTTCCTGCCAGCCCTCATCCAGGCCGCCCTGTTCCTGTTCTTCATCCTCGAGCGCAATGATATCGGCAAAATGCCGGGCGACCCGCTCCCGGTGGCCATCCAGCGCTGCCATGAAGTCCGCCCAACTGGAAAAGCCCAGAATCAACGCTACCCGCGCCCGACTCAGCGCATCCTCCGGGAGTAACTGGGTCTGCTTGTCTTCCATGCCCTGCAAGGCGTGCTCCAGATTGCGCAGGAAGATATAGGCATCACGCAGCTCACTGACTACCCGGGGCGGCAGCAGCTCAAGAGCTTCCAGTTCCACCAGGATGTTGAGCAGTTCGCGCTGCTGCAATTCACGGTCTCGGCCACCCCGGATGAGCTGGAACGCCTGGACCACGAACTCGATTTCGCGAATCCCGCCACTGCCAAGCTTGATGTTGTTTTCGAGGCCCTTGCGCCGAACCTCGCGACTGATCATGGCTTTCATGTTGCGCAGGGATTCGAAGGCGCTGAAATCGATATATTTGCGGTAGACAAAGGGCTTGAGCATGGCGGTCAGCACATCGCCCGCACCCTGGTCACCGGCTACGACACGGGCCTTGACCATGGCATAACGCTCCCAGTCCCGCCCCTGGTCCTGGTAATAGGTTTCCAGGGCGGCAAAACTCAGGGCCAGCGCACCACTCTGGCCGTACGGCCGCAGGCGCATGTCGACCCGGAACACGAAGCCGTCGGCGGTTATCTGATCCAGCGCCTGGATCAGCCGCTGGCCGAGACGGATAAAGAACTGCTGGTTGTCGAGGGTGCGGGGCCCGTCCCGGGTCTCGCCCTTGCCGGGAAACGCAAAGATCAGGTCGATGTCGGAAGACACATTGAGCTCCCGCCCGCCGAGTTTGCCCATACCCAGCACAACCATGCGCTGGGGGCCGTCCTTTCCGGTTACCGGATCCATACCCCAGGGCGTCCCGAACAGCCGGCAACTGTCGGTGTAGAGCCACGCCAGGGCGCCGTCGATGCAAACGTCGGCAAAAGCGCTGGTCGCCGCCATGGTCTCCTGGAGGTCAGCCCAGCGCAGCAGGTCGCGCCAGATGATGCGGAACTGGGTCTCCCGACGGAACCTGCGCAATGCCCGGTGCAGGGAGGCTTCGTCGGTGACAGCGGCGAGAAAATCCTGCCAGCGTCGCTGCAGGAACGCCGGGGTGGTGGGTTCCGCCAGAGGCTGCGCCTGGTTCAGCTCGGCAACCAGGTCAGGCTGGCGCTGCAGGGTTTCCCGCAGAAACAGGCTGCGGGCGAGCGCCTGTGCCATGTCATGCGGTGAAACTCCGGTGTCACCGGATGTCCAGCCCGGCAACCCTTCGGGAAAAACCGACGTCCAGACTCCCGACACATCGGCCGCCAGCTCTGCCGGCAACTGCCCCCACGGCTCAGACATGATGCAAACCCCTGTTGCTCTGTTATATTTCCGGTACTGTATACCGAACCGTCCATCGACTGAACCGCCAGAAGGCTCCTGATGCAAAGAAACCGCCGGCCGCTCAATCCGGAACACAGCATGCCCCACCTGCCCATGTCGGGGATTATCCGGGAGCGGATGAAACGGCTGTTCCTCATCCTCGCAGGGCTGATGAGCCTGCAGATTCTGGTGATCTGGACGGTGGAGGACCTCACCCTGTTCGAATCCGTGTGGATCACCATGACCACGGTGTCGACGGTTGGCTACGGCGACTTTGCCCCGAAGACGTACATCGGACGAATCAGCACTATCCTCATCATGTTTGTGGGTGCCATCACCCTGCTGACGCTGATTGTCAGTGATTTCATCGAGTACCGCTTTTACCGGCGGGAACGCATAGTGACCGGACGCTGGATCTATAAAATGAAAGACCACATCATCATCATCAACACCCCGAAACAGGGTGGTGAACAGTACTTCCTGCGGTTCGCTACCCAGGTTCGTGCCGTACCGGGTTACGAGCGCATTCCCATCCAGATCCTGACCCGCCAGTACCCCATGGGGCTGCCGTCGGAACTGGCGGACATGGGGCTGGTACATTATCACGGCTCGGGCAGCGACATGGAGGCGCTCAAAGCTGTCCATGCCGGCGACGCCCGGCACATCCTGCTGCTGTCACCGGACGAAAGTGACCCCACCTCAGACAGTCTGATCTTTGATATTGCCCATCGCCTGAGCGAGTCCAACCTGGCCAGCAAGGTGGTGGCGGAATGCGTGCGGGACGAGAACCGGCCGCGTTTCAAGACCCTGGGCATCCGCTCGGTCATCCGGCCGGTACGCACCTATCCTGAAATCATGGTGCGCGCCGTGGTGGCACCAGGCTCGGAAAAGGTCCTGGAAGACATGTTCGACTACGAGCAGGATCACCCCCACCGTTACGACCTTAAGCTGGATGACCTGAACTGGGCGGACATCGTCAGTGCCCTGATCCGCCACGGTATCGGAACCGCACTGGCCTACATCGATCACGACGGTGAAGTCATCTGCCACCCGGACACGGCAGACGAAATCAAGGGCAAGGGGTTGATCGTACTGGTAAAGAGCAAGGACACCCCCAGCCTCGAAACCGTAGAGGAAGCCCTCGAGCGCTACCGCGCCTTTGTCGAGAAATGGCACAGCCTGCAGGAAAAGGCCGGTTCGGGCGTCGCATAGGCGCCCTTACCCTCAACGACCGGCAATGGCCAGCTGCAGCCTGCCCAGATCGCGAGCTACGAGCAGTTGCCGGACCGGCTGACCAGCCCCCAGCGCCCAGGCTATGTCGCCAAACAGTTCGGCCTCACCGGCCTGCCCGGCCTTCGCCGCAATCTCATGCAGCTGGCTGGCACTGACAGTAAGCGGTTTACCGGTCAGCCAGGCGACACTCAGCAGATAAAGAAACCGGTTTACATCCAGCGTTTCAGCCTGACCGACCACGGCGTCCTGCCCGGGGGCATGGAGCCCCGCCAGGAAATAACCCTGCTCCGCCTTGCTGACCAGATTCAGGAACACCGGGACCTGCTCCGCCAATGCCCTCGCCCAGTGCAGCAAGCGACCGCCATCGCCCGATTTCAGCTCAAACTCCACTTCGTTCAACGGGCAGCGTCGGTCACCGGCGACGATCTCACCGGAATCGATCGCGCACTCGATCACCGTCTCGCCATCGTCAATCATCACCACCCGCCGCTCGAAGTTGGTCTCAAACACCGGCTGCAGCGCTGCCAGGTCCACTCCCTGCCCTACGGGGGTGTCCGCCAGCAAGGCGACATCCAGCGCCGCATCCGGCACCGGCCACTCCCACTCCTGGCGCAGGTGGGCGCCGTCGACAAACTCACCGCGGGTTTTCAGGGTCTGGATGAACCGGTCCCCGGCGTTACGCACCCGCAGCGCTATTTGCTGCCGGTTCAGATCCGCCGACGCGGTATCGTAGTAACAGTTGATCAGCTGGCGGCGCTTGCCCTCGCGGGTCCCTGGCTGCTGCAGCAACCAGACCAAAGCCTGCTTGAGATCCGCCGATTCAAGACTGAGCTTGATTTCCAGTTCTGCGGCCATAACATCCTCCCGGACAAACATTCTGAACGCCAATAAAAAACCGGCGACCCTGAGGTCGCCGGTTCTCACACTGCTTCGATTAGCCGGAAGGCTGATCAGAAGTAGTAGGTAGCACCAATAGCCAGATCGGTGGTGTCAAAGTCGCTGGCACCAGTGTCGGCATTGTTCAGGTAGCCTTCAACATAAACGTACATGTTGTCGGACAGGTTGTGCAGGGCCTGAGCTGTGATGGTGCTAGTCTCTTCCGCTCCAGCAGTCGTTACATAGGCATCATCAATATCGCCGAATTCATAGGCAACTGCGAACACGTTCTTGCCCATGGTGTAGCCGGCAAACACGCCCCACAGGTCACCAACGTCCTTGCGGGTCTGGTACTGGGCAGTCAGGCGCAGGTCGCCAGCGGTGTAGCTGCCGCGCACACCGTAGGTGTTTTCGTTGTTGAAGCTGGTTCCGGCAGTGCCGTTGGAGTAGGCGAAGTCACCGTCGTTGGAGTCCATGGCGACAGCCAGTTCAAACGCATCAACTGCGTAAGTGGCGGCCAGCTGGTACGGGTAGGACTTCTCGCCCTTGTCGTCATCACCGTTAACCTGAACAGCACCGTGCAGCTTCAGGCCACCGAAGCTCGGGGAGCTGTACTGGATCAGGTCGCCTTCACCCGTGTCATACTCACCACCCAGGTTCAGATCAGCATATTCGAAGTAGTTGACGATCTCGTCAATGGCAGTCTCATAGGTGGAATCGTCAGAACCCACCCAGATCTTACCAAACTGGTCGCCTTCCACACCGATGTAGGCTTCGTCAAAGGCGTTCAGACCGCCGTTACCGGCCTTGTCGTCCGCGTCGAATTCCAGCTCGGCCTTGAAGAAGCCCTTGATGCCAGGCGCAATTTCGTGGTCGTGCTTCACACCGATGGTGGAGCCGTTGTCGTAGTGACCGATGCCGGAGCTGCCATCTTCAACGTCGTTGTGCACAACAACCAGCTGGATGTTACCGTAAACAGTCGGCAGGTTGCTTTCCTGGGCCAGCGCTGCGCCGGAGAAAGTGGCCGCTGCAATTGCAGATGCGATGAGCGTCTTTTTCATGTTGCGTCTTCCTTTTTGAGTTAACTCAGGTTTTAGCGACGGGTTGGACCCGCTCTTCTAGACTTCTTCTTTTGGGCTTGATCGCGCCCCATTCTCTTTCACAAAGATGTCATTTATGTGACATCGTTTGGACATCATTCGGCGCTACAGCACGGAACTTCCGGCTCCGCTTGCTGCTGCCACCCGGTCGAATACCCCTTAAATTACCAGCGCTTACTGAACAAATGTTTGAGATGAATCAAGTACACCTTTTCCCTCAATCACTTACGGAGATAACTTAAAGCGCGACCTGATGAACCTGTTTTAATACAATGACTGCATTTTTGCAAATTTTCATTGCCGGTTTTTTAGGCCATTTCGTGCAACCTGCACCCGTCCTTATGCCCTTGCCTCTGCACGCTGACCTGTCAATATTGAGGCCAGATTTAAAAATATTCTTTAAAAACAATAACAAAAACTACAACTCCACCCGAAAGCCGGGGAAAACCTCGCGACAGTCCGCCACCCACCGCCCCAAAACGGCGCCGGTAACCAGCCCACGCCCTGCTATGGTGCGCCACCGGCCTCCAACATAAAGGTGACAGGCCCGTCATTCAGCAGCGCCACTTTCATATCCGCACCGAATTCCCCGGCCTGCACCCTGCTCTCACCAAGCCCCTGGCGTCTGGCCTGCTCAACAAAATAACGAAACAGGTCGCAGGCTTCTGCCGGCGCGGCAGCGCGGGAGAAGCCCGGACGGGTCCCCGAGGTGGTATCAGCGGCAAGGGTAAACTGGGGAACGACCAGAAGGTGGCCTTCGATATCGAGCAGGCTGCGATTCATCCGCCCCTGCTCATCGGGAAACACCCGGTAGGTGAGGATCTTGCGGCACAATTGATCGGCGACAGCAGCACTGTCTCCGCGCTCAACGCCGAGTAGCAGGAGCAATCCGCGCGGAATTTCGGCAATCAGCCGGTTATCCACGGTGACACTCGCCTGTGAGACACGCTGGATCAGCCCCTTCATTACACTCCCGGTCAGAAGGCGGTCATTAAAATCGCGAAAGATTCTATCGACCCCATGACCGGGCTGCAACCCCGCTCAAGACGAATGGTTCTCAATTATTGCAGCAACCTCTTCAACTCCATGGATCAGCGCGTCCACAATTGCCGGCTCGGAGGCGGAATGACCGGCGTCGCGAATAATCCGCAACTCCGCATCGGGCCAGCGCTCACTCAATGCCAACGCATTATCGAGCGGGCACACCATGTCATAGCGGCCATGCACGATGACCCCGGGAATACCCGCCAGCCGCCCCGCATCCCGCAGAATCTGCCCCGGCTCGAGGAACGCCTGGTTCATGAAGTAGTGACATTCGATCCGGGCCAGGGCAATGGCCACATGGGGGTGACCAAAGTGCTCGACCACCCGGGGGTTGGGATGCAGGGTGGCACAGCGGCCTTCCCATACCGACCACGCCTTGGCCGCCTGGATCTGCTCCAGCTCGTTGCTGCTGGTCAGGCGGCGGTAATAGGCGCCGACCAGGTCATCCCGTTCCGTCGCGGGAATCGGGGCAAGGAACTCCTGCCAGTAGTCGGGGAAAATCCGGCTGGCGCCCTGCTGATAAAACCAGTGAATATCCTCCGGGCGGCACAGGAAGATGCCCCGCAACACCAGCCCCAGCACTCGTGCCGGGTGCGTCTGGGCGTACACCAGGGCCAGCGTGGACCCCCAACTGCCGCCAAACAGCAGCCACTGGCGGATGCCAAGAAGCCCGCGAATACGCTCGATGTCGTCCACCAGCCCCGCAGTGGTGTTGCCACCCAGTTCTGCCAGCGGCGTCGAACGGCCGGCACCGCGCTGGTCAAACAGGATAATGCGGAATCGCTCGGCATCAAAAAACCGCCGGTAATACTCCTCACAGCCGCCGCCGGGGCCGCCATGCACGACGAGCACTGGCAGCCCGTCCGGATTTCCGCATTCTTCAATATAGAGTTCGTGGGGAGGATCAACTGCCAGCCTGTGCTGGGCGTAGGGTTTTATTTCTGGAAAGAGGGTTCGCATAGCTTGTAGCCCGACCGGGGGAGTTACCGGAAGTTTAGCGCATCTGACCATAAAAAAGCGGGACCGGAACTGAGTTCCGATCCCGTTTCGGGCATCCTGCGGCCAGCGTTACTTCTTGTTGGCGCGCTTCCGCTCGTTTTCGGTCAGCAGCTTCTTGCGCAGCCGGATCGACTTTGGCGTCACTTCAACCAGTTCGTCGTCATCAATGAACTCCAGCGCCTGCTCAAGGGTGAACTTGATGGGCGGCACCAGGGCGATCACCTCGTCCTTGCCGGAAGCCCGCATGTTATCGAGCTTCTTGCCCTTGGTGGGGTTCACTACCAGGTCGTTCTCACGGCTGTGGATACCACACAGCTGACCTTCATAGATGTCCTGGCCCGGCTCAAGGAACAGCTTGCCGCGGCTCTGCAGGGTCTCCAGGGAATAGGTCAGCGCAGTACCTGTCGCCATGGAAACCAGCACACCGTTCTGGCGGTTGGTCACATCACCGGCCTTGATCGGGCCATAGTGGCTGAAGGTAGAGGTCAGGATACCGGTACCTGAGGTCATGGTCAGGAAGCTGTTACGGAAACCAATCAGACCGCGGGCCGGAATAGTATATTCCAGGCGCATACGGCCCTTGCCGTCCGGCGTCATGTTGGTCAGTTCGCCTTTGCGAAGACCCATCTGCTCCATCAGCGGGCCCTGATGCTGCTCTTCGATATCGACGATAACGTTTTCGTACGGCTCCTGCTTCTCACCGTCGACAACCCGGATAACCACTTCCGGTCGACCGACAGCCAGCTCAAAGTTTTCCCGGCGCATGTTCTCGATCAATACCGACAGGTGCAACTCACCACGACCGGATACCTTGAACTTGTCGGCGGAATCACCGTCCTCGACACGCAGCGCCACGTTGTGCAGCAGCTCTTTCTCCAGACGCTCCTTGATGTTGCGGCTGGTGACGTACTTGCCTTCTTTACCGGCGAACGGCGAATCGTTGACCTGGAAGGTCATGGATACCGTCGGCTCGTCGACGGTCAGCGCCGGCAGCGCCTCAACGGAGGTCGGATCGCACAGGGTGTCGGAGATGTACAGCTCGTCCAGACCGCTGACGCACACGATATCGCCGGCCTGGGCTTCTTCAACCTCGATACGCTGGAGACCTGAGTGACCCATGATCTTGAGAATACGGCCCTGACGTTTTTTGCCGTCGGCGCCGATGGCCACGACCGGAGTATTGGTCTTGACCTTGCCACGCATGATACGGCCGATACCGATCACACCCAGGAAGCTGTTGTAATCCAGCTGGGAGATCTGCATCTGGAAGGGGCCGTCAAGGTCCACTGAAGGTGCAGGCACGTGATCGACAATGGCCTGGAACACGGCGTCCATATTGTCGCCCATGTTCTCGTGATCCAGTCCGGCAATTCCGTTCAGGGCGCTGGCATAGACAATCGGGAAGTCCAGCTGCTCATCGGTAGCCCCCAGGTTGTCGAACAGGTCGAATACCTGGTCCACAACCCAGTCCGGCCGGGCGCCGGGCCGGTCAATCTTGTTAACCACCACAATCGGCCGCAGGCCAGCGGCAAAGGCCTTCTGGGTCACAAAGCGGGTTTGCGGCATCGGGCCGTCGATGGAGTCCACCACCAGCAGCACACTGTCCACCATGCTCATTACCCGCTCAACCTCGCCACCGAAATCGGCGTGGCCCGGGGTGTCCACAATGTTGATGTCGTAGCCGTTCCATTTCAGTGCCGTGTTCTTGGCCAGAATGGTAATGCCGCGCTCTTTTTCCTGGTCGTTGGAGTCCATAACCCGCTCGTTCTCGAGCTCTTTACGGTCCAGCGTTCCGGACAAACGCAGCAGTTTGTCTACGAGAGTGGTTTTGCCATGGTCGACGTGGGCGATGATGGCGACGTTTCTAAGCTTATCAATCACAACTGGTATCCTGCAGAATTTGGCGGGGCGCAGTATATCGAAAAGTCCATGTCGATAATATGAAGAATAGTGCTTAATATGTAACCAGCCGCCTGGTGCACCGTTATCAGGCAACAGACTGCAAGACGCACCATTTCGGTGCGCTTACTGGGTGCATCGACCCATGAATTGCAACCAGGCTGTGCGCCAGAATGGCCCCAAAGCCCCGTGGCTGCGCTGTTCTGGCGCAAAACCTGAAAACTGGCAAGGCCCTTGCTTAGCTGAGAGCAGCCGTAATTGAAAGGTAAGCGCGGGACGCTTCTGGTAAGCTGCCGTCACCTGTAAAAACGATCGGGCCTCAGCACTCTGAACGATCCGGCACAACGAACATGTATAACTCACGGAGCATGCACCATGTCCAAGACTGTTGATTTGATCAAAGAACACGAAGTCAAGTGGGTCGATCTGCGCTTTACCGACAGCCGCGGTAAAGAACAGCACGTAACCCTGCCAGCCACCGAAGTGAACGACGACTTCTTCACCGAAGGCAAGATGTTCGACGGTTCCTCCATTGCCGGCTGGAAAGGCATCAACGAATCCGACATGATCCTGATGCCGGATGACAGCAGCTCCGTACTGGATCCGTTTACCGAAGAAACCACCGTCAACATCACCTGTGACATCGTGGAGCCTTCCACCATGCAGGGTTATGAGCGGGATCCGCGTTCCGTTGCCCGCCGTGCCGAGGAATACCTGAAGTCCACCGGCATTGCCGATGGCGCCCTGTTCGGCCCGGAGCCCGAGTTCTTCATCTTCGATTCCGTAAAATGGAAGACCGACATGCAGGGCTCCATGTACGAGCTCTACTCCGAAGAAGCCGCCTGGGTATCCGGTGAAGACTTCGACCGCAACAACATCGGTCACCGTCCTGGCGTTAAAGGTGGCTACTTCCCGGTTCCGCCGGTCGACAGCCTGCACGACCTGCGTGGCGCGATGTGTGCCGCCATGGAATCCATGGGCCTGGTGATCGAAGTTCACCACCACGAAGTTGGTACCGCCGGCCAGTGTGAAATCGGTGTGGGTCCGAATACCCTGACCAAGAAAGCGGACGAGGTTCAGATCCTCAAGTACTGCGTCCACAACGTTGCCCACGCCTACGGCAAGACTGCCACCTTCATGCCGAAGCCGGTGGTCGGTGACAACGGTTCCGGCATGCACGTTCACATGTCCCTGAACAAGGACGGCAAGAACCTGTTTGCCGGTGACAGCTATGCCGGTCTGAGCGAAATGGCGCTGTACTACATTGGCGGTATCATCAAGCACTCCAAGGCCATCAACGCCTTCACCAACCCGGCCACCAACAGCTACAAGCGCCTGGTTCCGGGCTACGAAGCTCCGGTCATGCTGGCATACTCTGCCCGTAACCGCTCGGCCTCTATCCGGATTCCTTACGTGAGCAGCCCGAAGGCGCGCCGTATCGAAGTTCGCTTCCCGGATCCGGCCGCCAACCCGTACCTGGCCTTCGCTGCCCTGATGATGGCTGGTCTGGACGGTATCCAGAACAAGATCCACCCTGGCGATGCCATGGACAAGGACCTGTATGATCTGCCGAAGGAAGAAGCGCTGAATATTCCGAAGGTTGCCGAGACCCTGTCTGAAGCACTGGACTGCCTGAAAGAAGACCACGAGTTCCTGACCCGTGGCGGCGTGTTCACCGAGGACATGATTGCCGGCTACATCGACCTGAAGCGTGGCGAAGTTGAGCGTATCAACATGACCACCCACCCGGTTGAGTTCGAACTGTACTACTCTTGCTGATCGCAGCCTGCTGATGGCCCCGTGCCGTGGCAACACGGCCGGTGCATCATGCAAGGCCGGTCCCTTTGACCGGCCAGGGAAGCCCCGCTACGGCGGGGCTTTTTCATGGGCATGTCGTCATTAACGGACTGTAACGCAAAGCCAATCGGGCAGCGTTGCATTGTTGCGGTGCGCTACCGATAATCGGCCTTATAACAACCACACAGAGGCCTGATATGACATTCCGATTCCTCGTTCTTGGCAGCTTCCTCGCTGCGGTGACTTTGCCCGCCGGCGCCGAGGTTTACCGCCATGTGGACAAGCAGGGCAACGTGACCTTTTCGGACGAGCCGACCGAGGGTGCCGAAGCCATTCAGGTCAAGCCTGTCACTACGGTCACCCTGCCCAAACTTCAGGACGTGAGCCGCCCGGAACGCCGTGACCAGGCGCCCGACGGTAAAGTCCGTTACGACCAGGCTTCCTTTGCTGCCCCGCAAGATGGCGAGGCGTTCCACAGCGGCAGTGGCGACATCGAGTTCCGCGTCAGCAGTTCGCCCGCCCTTGGCCAAGGCCACAAATATGAAATAACCCTGGACGGCCAGCCCGTGGCACAAAGTGCCTCCGGATCTCTCGTGGTGCGCAATGTCTATCGCGGTACCCACCAGGCCGCTGTCCATGTCATTGATGAAAACGGCCTGCGCGTGTTTACCGGAGACAGCATCAGCTTCACCGTGCATCGCCCCTCCGCCCGGAACTGACGCCGGCACCGCACCATTTCGGTGCGTAAGCACCAAAAAAGAGCCATACTCTGAGCAAACGCAGGGCGTTAACCCGGCCACAGGGGCCGGGTGGCGATTTGCTTGCACCATTCCGCGGCGCAGATAGCGCCAACTTCCGGCACGTTGCCCGCCACTTGCGCTATTTTGCATCGCGACCAGCAAAACTGGTTCACTTCTTGCAAAGTTGCTGACACGTACAAGGGGAGCAACGATGGCAACCACTGCAGGCTACAAGAACATACTGGACAACCTGACGACAGCCGTCGTGGTGCTCAGTGCAGACCTGCGCGTCGAATACCTCAATCCGGCGGCCGAGAACCTCTTTGAGACCAGTATCACCCGCACCCTTGACCTTCCCGTGGACGAACTGCTGCTCGAATCCGCCGCCGCCCTGGACACGCTCCACGCCGCTGCGCGGAATGGCCAGTCCTACACCAAGCGCGAGGCCGAGTTCCTGCTCCCGAGCGGTACCCGGCTGACGGTGGATTATTCCGTGTCCCCGATTGGCAGTGCGCCCCTGGAACTGCTGATGGAAGTTCAGCCCCGGGACCGCCTGCTGCGGATAAGCCGGGAAGAAGACATTATTTCCCAGCAGGAAACCACCCGCATTCTGGTGCGGGGCATGGCCCACGAGATCAAGAACCCGCTGGGCGGCATCCGCGGCGCGGCACAGCTGCTGGACCGGGAACTTGCCGATGAAAGCCAGCGCGAATACACCCGGGTAATTATTGATGAGGCTGACCGGCTCCGCACGCTGGTGGACCGGATGCTCGGGCCCAACAAGGCCCTCAAGATCGCCCCCACCAACATCCACGAAGTGCTTGAGCGGGTCAAAACGCTGCTGGAAGCGGAGAGCCGTGGCCGGCTCACCTTTGTGCGGGACTACGACCCGAGCCTGCCGGAATTTCCGGGCGACAAGGAGCAGCTGATTCAGGCCTTCCTGAACATTGCCCGCAATGCCATGGAAGCGGCCTTCGAGAACCAGCCTGCCGGCGGCGGCAGCCAGTCACCAACCATTACCTTCCGCACCCGCGCGCTGCGCCAGTTCACCATCGGTCACAAACGCCACCGGCTGGTGTGCCGGATAGATGTTATCGACAACGGGCCGGGCATCCCCCCGGAGCTCCTGCAGAACATCTTCTACCCGATGATCAGTGGCCGGGCCAGCGGTACCGGTCTGGGCCTGTCCATCACACAAAGCATCATTGGCCAGCATCGCGGGCTGGTGGAGTGCGAAAGTGAACCCGGTAAAACCGACTTCATTATCTTCCTGCCTCTGGAGGAGACAGCATGAGCCAACCGGCAAACGTATGGATAATCGATGACGATCGCAGCATTCGCTGGGTGCTGGAGCGCGCCCTGAGTCAGGCCGGTATGCTGCCACGGGTATTCGAGAGCGGTGACACCATTCTGATGCGCCTCGAACACGAACAGCCCGACGCCATCATCAGCGACATTCGCATGCCCGGGGTCGACGGCATCACCCTGCTGGCCAGCATTGTCGACGCCCACCCGGACATTCCGGTCATCATCATGACCGCCCACTCGGACCTGGAAAGCGCGGTGACCAGCTACCAGACCGGCGCTTTCGAATACCTGCCCAAACCCTTTGATGTGGACGACGCAGTCGCCCTGGTAAAGCGGGCGGTGGCCCACAGCCGCGAGCGGCGCGCCACCACCGAGCCGCAGCCTGACAGCGCCCAGCGCAACACCGAGATTATCGGCGAGGCGCCGGCGATGCAGGAGGTATTCCGGGCGATTGGCCGGCTGTCCCATTCCAACATCACGGTACTGATCAACGGCGAAAGTGGCACCGGCAAAGAGCTGGTCGCCCAGGCCCTGCACAATCACAGCCCCCGGGCCGGGCACCCGTTCATCGCCCTGAACATGGCCGCCATCCCCAAAGACCTGATCGAATCGGAGCTGTTCGGCCACGAAAAGGGTGCGTTCACCGGAGCGGGCGCTGCACGCCAGGGCCGCTTCGAACAGGCCAACGGCGGCACCCTGTTCCTTGATGAGATCGGAGACATGCCTGCGGACACCCAGACCCGACTGCTGCGGGTGCTGGCGGATGGCGAATTCTACCGGGTGGGCGGCACCACCCCGATCAAGGTGGATGTGCGGATCATCGCCGCCACTCACCAGGATCTGGAGAAACTGGTGCTGGCCGGCACCTTCCGGGAAGACCTGTTCCATCGCCTTAACGTGATCCGGGTCCATCTGCCGAAACTGGCCGAGCGCCGGGAAGACATTCCCCGCCTCATGCAGCACTTCCTCAAGCGGGCGGCCCGGGAGCTGGCGGTGGAGCCGAAGATTCTGCGTCCGGACGCCGAGGAATACCTCACCACCCTGCCCTGGCCAGGCAACGTCCGCCAGCTGGAGAATACCTGTCGCTGGCTGACCGTGATGGCCAGCGGCCGCGAGATCCATGTGGATGACCTGCCTCCGGAGCTGCTGCAGCAGGCCGAGGCGCCCGCTACCGGACTGACCTGGCAGGACGCCCTGAAGAACTGGGCAGACCAGGAACTGAAACGCGGTCACAAGGGCATCCTGGACACCGCCGTGCCCGAATTCGAGAAGATCATGATCGAGACCGCCCTCAGGCACACCGGTGGCCGGCGGCGGGATGCCTCCATTTTGCTGGGCTGGGGTCGTAATACCCTCACCCGCAAGATCAACGAACTCGGGCTGGATCACCCGGAGGACGACGAAGACTGACAGACAACTGCGGCAGGCCCTCAGCTCTGCCCCCGGTCCTGAGACGTTTATCCGGCCTTACCGCCGGGTCATAAATGGGGGAAACTTCGGGATCGGGGGCAGAGCTGAGGGCCTGCCGCAACAGGGCCACTACGATCACCGCTCCCGCCAGTAGATCACCCGGTCATGGCCGCGGAAGACTCCGAAGGTGGCCGTCGCCGCCGGATCCTCCAGAACGCCATCCTGGTTCCAGTCACCTTCAAGCCATACCGGCACATCCCAAACCAGCCGATCAGTGCCACGGTCTCCGTTGGGTTGCAGCAACAGCGGACCCGCCATTCCACCTGCGAGCACGCCGGAACCGGCAACCAGCGAGTGATAGACCTGCGGATCGCTGATATCGCCGGTCGTCCACCCGCTGCAGCTGTCGTCGCTGTTGGTCACAAATCCGGATCCGTCCCAGTAGGAGGCGGCGAACGGCATGGCCAGCGCCGTCACTGTCTCCGGGCCGTAGACGTTGTCCAGCTGCAGGCGGCCGTAGCGCAGCGGGAACGACGCCGCCGGCCGGATAGCGGGCAACACCGTCGCGGTCACGCCATCACTGTCCGCCACGCGCTCGAGCATGATGCGCAGATCCGGCTCGAACGGGCTTACCCGGCTGACCGCGCTCTTGCCATAGGTGATCTGGTCCTCACCGGCAAACTGATAGACCATTTCCCCCGAACCCGTTGCAGTGCTCGTAAGCACCCCGGGTTCCAGGGAAACAGCAACGGGATACGGCTGACCTCCGTGGGTGGTTGCGGTTGCATCTGTCACCGGTGCCTGCCGAACCACATCCGGCGCGGCCAGTTTGCGAAAGCCACCGAGGGTGTAGTTGCGGGTCTCGACAGTCTGCAAGTTATAGGGCGTGATAAACACCGCGGGGGTCAGGGACCAAGTTAGTGGCTGGCCGCTGTAGGCGAAGGGTGACGCCGTGCTGCAGGCCGCACCAAGCCGGCCGGAATCAATCTCCAGACCGAAATGGTCCGGAATAAACCGGCCAACACTGGCGGACTCGCCGCGCACCGCCGGAGCAATCCCCAGATAAGCCAGGTTGTCCGCCAGCAGCCTGATGATACCGACCTCGCTCCAGGTGAGGTCCGCCAGGGCGGCTACCCCACTGTCAAAGCGCGTCCCCGCAACCGTCAACGTACCCGAAAGTACTCCGTCATTGCCGCCCGAAGGCGCTTCCAGAGCATGGGTTATCAAGACCCCCTGGGGCCACCCTTCCTTGCCATAACTGACGGTAGGATTGCCAGCCGCGCCAAGTGCTGTGACCCTGGCTTCGAAGGGCGAGCCGCTGACGGCAAACACCGGGCCGGCAGCATCCCCTGCCGCAGGATTGCCGGTCACCACCACGTCGAACCGGGCGGGCCTTACCGTCCACAGATCACTCATCCCCACCACAGGAATTGGCTGCCCGCCAGGATCGACAACGAAACCGGAACTGTCGTCCACCAGGTTCAGGCGGTACTGCCCGACATCGGTGGTACGCCACACAAGCCCTGCTTCCCCCTGGGAAAAGGACAGGGTCAGATTAGCGGCCCCGGGCGCGGTGTCCGGTAACGAGACCGGCATCGTGGCAGGCAGGGCGCCCTCAGCGACGGGTGGCTGCCCCGCCGGATCATCCGCACTGCGGGTCAGCCAGGCCTTGAGGGCAACCTCGCCGTCGTAGTCCGGAATCAGGCTACACTGGCCGTTATCCGGATCCTGACGAACCGCCTGCACCACCAGGCTGTGGTCGCGCTGAGCGATGAAATCCACACCGGCCGGATCAATACTGGTGATGGCCAGCGCGTTTTCCAGAAACCGGATCGCGCCCGAGACAATGGATGGGCTGCCCGAACTGTCAGTGACCGTGACCGTCAGCTCATCGGCGGTCGCACTGGCCAGACTGAGCGCCACCACGCCATTATCCGCCGCAGCGAACCGGTAGCTCGCAACACCCTCATTGGCCGGGCCCGGGCCAAGACTGCCGGACCCCGTTACCAGGCCCCAATTTCCCCGCCCCGAGCTGGTTTGCAGGAGGACCGTACCGTCATACCCTGACAGCACATCGCCAACGGCATTTACTGCCCGCACGGTGATCACCGCAGCCCCACAGACGCTGGCAACCGCCGGGGTATCGACAACGAATCCACCCAAAGGCGGCGCCGGGAGAATGTTGCCGATCCCCAGCTGGCTGGCAATCTGGCCATAGGGCGAGCCGGTTGCATCCCTGGCATTACTGAGGTTAACGCTGAAGCGGGTTTCTGCCGCCTGCCCCGTAACCAGGGTCGGTACGGTCACCGTCGCACTGGTTGCCCCGGCCGGTATCGTGAGGGTGCCACTGGTCGCAGTAAAGTCGATGCCGGCAACGGCGGTATCGCTGAGGGTGGCATAATCCAGCCGCAGCTCGGCCACCGCAGGTGTCAGCAGGGACACCGTAAAAACCGCCGGCTGGCCCTGGGCGACGGTGACGTTATCGATAGTGATCCCGGGGCCGCTGTCCCCGCCATCATTGGTGGTGCCTTCGGTGATATCCCCCGAATTACCGGAGCTGAAACCCCAATCCCCGGCACCGTCCGGGGTACGCGCCAGCGTTTTGGTATTGGAGGACGGCGCCTGCCAGTCATAGGCGGGCGTGCAGGTGTTATCCTGCTGATGGTCATAGCTGCCCACCTGAAGGTAATCAATGGTCTGGCCATTGGCGGCCTTGAGGATAAGGTCCATCTGGTCAAAGTTGATGTAGTCCTCGGAGCTAATCAGGGATGCATCCGCGACCGCCCAGGGATAGGTCGAATCATCAAACGAAGCTAGGCTGATTTCACCGCTGCAGCGGTTTTCGACCAGATTGCCCTTGTTGTCATACAAGGGGCTGCAGACCTGAAGGGTCCAGTCCTGGTAATCATCGCGGGTGATCATTGAGGAAAGGAATTTCACCTCGACCAGGCGGGTGTTGGTACCGCCCTTGGACAACTGGTGAACCTCGTTGATCGTCGCCAACCCCTTGTACTGGGGGGAACAGGCCGCCCGGAGGCCCTGGCTGAACAACAGTCCGCAGGCGAACACCAGGCAAAAACGAAGAATTGCCCTGGCACACCGGCCGTAAGGCGGCAAAGCAGGCAGCTGGAACCTCATCTGACCCCGACCTCCACGACCCGACTGGCCAATTCGTTACCCGTACCACACTGCCCCCTGCTGACCAGCGTGAAAACCTGGTTGCCGCTGCTGCCACCCAGGGGAACCGGTGCGGTGGCGGCGCAGCTGAGTGCAGCCTGACAGCCCCTGAGCGCGCCAACGCTAAACACCTGAACAGCCGGCACACCGGTGCAGCTGGCGGCATCCAGCACCTCCGCCACCGCCAGCTGCGCACCGCTTTCCGCGGCATGGAGCGCCCGCTGGGACTGGACCTGCAGGCTCACGGCCTGGCCGGTGCCCTGCTGCAGCTGTGCCATGCCGGCCACCAGCAGGGCCAGCACGGTGATGACAAACAGGGCAATGGGCAGGCCGATGCCCTGTTGCCGCCCGAAGGCGGGGGCAGAATGAGAACGGGAGTCAGGGCACATTGCGAATCTGTACCTCTTGGCTCACCGGCGTGGTTTCCCCGCTGCGGGGACCTTCCAGGACAAAGGCGAAACGGACCAGGGCGCCGCGCTGAAGGGTGGCTGGACTGAAGGCGAAATCGACGCTGCCGGCCAGGTTTGCCGCCACTACTTCCCGATTGCCTGTCAGCGGCGGTGCGGACTGGACCGGACTGACACCGTAACCGCTGTAGCGGAAAAGAAACCGGCCACTCTGGCACAGGCTGACCGGTGAACCGACAACGAACAGCCGCCGCTCGGGGGAGCGCTGGCTGAATCGGTGCGCCCCAACAAGCGTAATGACCGCCGGTGACACGTCGTTGTCGATCGCGCTGATCGGGGTACTTACCGGGCCCGGATTAGCAGTGTTGTACAGATCATTGGTGGCGGAGGCATACCCGTAGACCAGCGCCCGGGTGTTGCCCACCGGCGGAACCGTAGCAAAAGGCACCACTGTGATGTCGTCGAACCCCGGCCCCTGGCTGAGGCGGACATAGGTTGTAACTCCCTCTATCGGCAGCCACTCGATACAGGCGCCGGCGGTTCTTATGGAAAGCGGGAACGCGCTGCGCAGCTCCCGCGAGACCTGCTCACTGACCACTACGCTCTGCAACGCCCGCTGCTGCCGGGTACCGACATCCAGCGCGCCCCGGGTGGCCAGAGTGACAAACTGCACCGAAATGGCGGCGACGATCGCCAGCATCACGATCACCATCACCAGCTCAACGAGAGTAAAACCTGTCGACCGCCGCATCAGAAATTGGCCCGGTAAGCGGTAAAGCGCCAGTGTTGGCCGGAAGGATCGGTGATAGTGATATCCACACGCTTGGCGTCTTCCTCGGCCACACCGACCTCGGAACCGGCACAGGTCACCATGACGGCAACGGAAAAACCCCCATAACCCGGCAACGCACTATCTTCGCTGTCCTTCGGTGGGTTGTCCGTCAGGCCCGTGTAATCATCGGCGTCATCAAAGAACGGGCGGGCCTCACCATCGGGACCGGCGGTGATACAGTCCACTTCCGCCGCCACGACTTTGCCGCCACCCACCGGGGTGGCCTCGTCATAATGGCGGGACAGAATCTCATCCATATACAGCTGGGACAATGCCACCGCACGGGTCTGGTTCAGCGGATCGGCACTGCGCCCGGTGATCACGGCAAAAGCGCCAACCACCCCGGCAATGGCCACGCCCAGTACCACGATGGTGATGATGAGTTCGACCAGGGTAACGCCGGACTGCCGCCTCACTGGCAGACTCCCGGATAGACCGCGCCGAGGGAGCTGAGGCACAGTTCAAACTGGCTGGCGCCGGAGATCCGGAACTCAAGGTTCTCGCGGGCAGCTGGCGCGGCGACCCGCCCCATATCGTCAAACGACACCGTCAGGCCCACGGCCGGAACAGCAGAAAAGACGCCGCCACTCACCCGGTAACTCAGGGAAGCCCCTTCCCGGGCCAGGGCGAAGGTATTGCCCCCGGCATCGAACTGAAGCTCGCCTGGCAACTGGCGAATGACCACGCGATTGGAAGTATTCCCCGCCAGCGCTGCCTGTTGGGCAAGCAGCGTGGCGGAGGAAAGCTGCTGAGTGGCCAGCAGCGGAGAGAAGGCGGAGCGGGTGGTGAACAGCCCGATGCCGAGTGCCGAGAGCACTCCGATCAGGATGATGACTATTACCAGCTCTACCAACGTGAAGCCTGCTGACCTCACACCCAAGCCACTAGACTGAGCGTCCTTAGCACTCACCACCCGTAGGACCTGTTGTTACACTGACACTTGACGCAGTTGTTGCAGTCGCTGCTGAATAAGTAGCGACGCAATTCCCTACGGTGATTGTACCGTTAGTCGTACTGTATGCGATGTCGCCATCAAACTGCGCGGCAACACCCAAGTCAGAGACTGCTGGATATCCGAAGACCAAATTGACCGGAGTACCTTCCAAGGACACGGTCCCGGTTGCTCCCGTCTGACCTGCTGCAAGTGCGGCACTGTGCACGATCCCATTTGCGGATCTTGCTGCACCAACAGCCCCCTCAAATACCGATGCACGCGCATTCCCTCCCAAATCCGCAAACCGCGGCAACGCAAACGCCGCCAGAATGCCCAGAATCACAATGACCATCACCAGCTCGATGAGGGTAAAGCCCTTTTCCTTTCTTGCGGCAATCACATGCATGGCTTTCATATCACTACTCCGAGGTTGATTTACTATCTCTGATATCACTTTGTTTTAGTTGATATTTACACTGATCTCGCCAGTACTGGCATCGTACTGGATGTTGTCGCTACCACCGTTCAGGTTGTAGGCGAAGGTACACACGGAGGTCGCTGCCGAGGCGGTGTAATCGGTGGCGGTACCGGAGGCGGCAATGGTCGGCGCATTGGACTGCAGCAGCTCTTCCCACACCTGGACGCAACGGTCTGCGGTCATTACCGCGGAGCCGTCGGCTTCACCGGTGTAGGTTCCGGTGGAGGCGACCGCCCAGCCGCGACTGGAGACATTGATAATGCCGTTGCCAAAGCCCGCCACATTATCCACCGCCACAGTGCTGCCATTGGTGAGCCACTGCGCCTTCGCCAGGGCCACACCCGCACTCAGTGCACCGGACGTCGCCTTGATGCTTGAGACATGGGCTTCTTCCGACAACTGCGCAAAGCGTGGCAGGGCAAACGCCGCCAGGATGGCCAGGATGGCAATCACTACCACCAGTTCGATCAGGGTGAACCCCCGGTTTTGTTGCTTGTTGCTCATCACAACTCCTTGGTTGATTTATCAGTCAATTGTCTCACAACGCGCCTAATGCCCTGGATTTACCAGGGTTATTTCACCAGATTTAACAGAGGCCGGAGGCCAGTGCCCAGCGAACATCGCCGAAAGTCACCCACTCAGCCCCGCCCCATCGCTGCGGAGCCCAGGTCCCAGATCGGCAGGAATACGCCCAGCGCCAGTATCAGGACCAGAACGCCCATCGCCACAATCAGGATCGGCTCGATGGATTCCGCCAGCCGCTTGAGACCGTAATCGACGTCTTCATCGTAGAAATCCGCCACTTTCACCAGCATGTCGTCCACCGCACCGGTCTCTTCGCCGACTGCAATCATTTGCAGGATCAGCGGGGTGAACATGCCGCTGTTGCGGGCCGTACGCAGCAGGCTTTCACCCCGTTCGATGCCGGCCCGCATCCCCTTGATATGGGACGCCATCCAGGCATTGTCGGTGGCCTCCGCGCCGATGCTGAGGGCGTGGGTCACCGGCATCCCCGCAGCCAGCATGGCAGCGAAGTTACGGGCAAACCGGCTCAGGGTGATCAGCTCCAGCAACGGACCGATAATGGGGACCCGCAACTTGTAACGGTCCCAGGTCTGCCGGCCATCGTCGGTTGCTTTCCACTGCCGTACCAGGACGGCCACAGCGGCCACGGCAAACAGCGCAACGTGCCAGTACCCCAGCAAGGCGTTGGACGTACCGACCAGCACCTGGGTCAACAACGGCAAGTCCGCACCCAGCTTGGCGAACACCGTGGCAAACTTGGGAATAACCAGAAAGTTCACCACCAGCAATGCCGCCAGCAGAGCAATGACCACAAACGTCGGGTAGCGCAGGGCCTGCTTCAGACGACGGCGGGTATCCCGCTCCAGCTCCAGCATTTCTGCCAGCCGCTGGAAGGCGTCATCCAGCAACCCGGTGTTTTCGCCCACGTGGATCATCGCCACGAACAGTTCCGGAAAAACATCCGGGTGAGCCTGCATTGCGGTTGCCATGGTAGAGCCACCTTCCAGCCGGCTGGTGACATCCTCCAGCACCTCTGCCAGCACCGGCGACCGGGAGCTTTCCGCCAGCCCCCGCATGGTACGGATCAGCGGGATACCCGCCCGGGTCAACGCATGCATCTGGCGACAGAAAACAATCAGCTCGTCCAGGCCTACCTTGCGCCGGAACAGCGCCAGGCCGGCAGACTGCTCCAGGGTCGACGCCGGCTCCGCCTGCGGACGGATGCTCAGGGGCGTAATGCCCTGACGCAACAGTTCACTGGCTGCCGCTTCGGCACTGGCCGCGGCCAGATTGCCCTGACGGACTTCGCCTTTCGCTGTTTTGCCCCGGTAGCTGAACTGCATCGGCCTCAACCTTCCAACAGGCTTGCACGGTGATCCGGCGAATCCTCAACGCCTGCCCGGGCTTCATCAGGCGACAGTCCGGCATCCGCCGAAGCCGTCACCCTGGCCACTTCCTCCAGGGTTGTTACGCCCTGCAGGGCGTAATCCATCGCGCACTGGCCCAGGGGGCGGTAGAGCGGGCTCCGGCGGGCAGCGCGGGTGAATCCGGCGACATCCTGGCGCCGCAGGGCATCCAGCATGGCCTCGTTCATTTCCAGCATTTCATAGACCCCGATGCGCCCGCGATAACCGGTATGGCTGCAGTGATAACAGCCACTGCCCTGCACGAAGCCCGCTTGCCGGTCCGCCGGTGCCAGGTCAAAACTCGCCAGCCAGACCTTTTCCTGCTCCGTCGGCGTGTAGCTTTCGCTGCAGTTATCGCAAACCCGGCGCACCAGGCGCTGGGCCACCACCCCCAGCAGGGAACTGGCAACCAGGAATGGCTCAGCCCCCATATCGATCATCCGCAAGGCACTGCCCAGAGAGTCGTTGGTATGCAGGGTCGACAGTACCAGGTGGCCGGTCATGGCCGCCCGCAGGCCGATCTCCACGGTTTCCCGGTCCCGCATTTCGCCCACCAGAATAACGTCCGGGTCCTGACGCAGGCTGGCCCGCAACACACTGGCAAATTCCAGGCCGATACGTGGGTTGACCTGGACCTGGGTGATCCGGGGCAGGCGGTATTCCACCGGGTCCTCGGCGGTAATGATCTTCACTTCGGGCCGGTTGAGCTCGGTCAGCGCGCCATACAATGTGGTGGTCTTGCCGCTGCCGGTGGGGCCGGTCACCAGGATCATGCCGTGGGGTTTGCGGATCATCCGGCGAAACCGCTCCAGCAGATGCGGCGGCATGCCGCCATTGTCCAGCCCCAGGCTGGCCTGGGAGTGATCAAGCAGGCGCATGACCACCGATTCACCGTACTGCACCGGCATGGTGGACACCCGGACGTCGATACTGCGCCCTTTCACCCGGACGTTGAACCGACCGTCCTGAGGCAGGCGTTTTTCGGAAATATTCAGCCCCGCCATCAGTTTGAGCCGCAGGACCACCGCCGAGTGGACCCGCTTTTCTTTCATCACCTGTTCCTGCAGCACCCCGTCAACCCGCTGACGAATGCGAATCACACTCTCATCCGGTTCGATGTGAATGTCCGAACTGCGGGCCTGGATGGCATCCTCGAACAGGGTCTGTAACAGCTTGACCACCGGCGCATCTTCGCTGGCGGAGGACGCTGACATCGTGGCCAGGTCAAACACATCATCGCTGAGCTCGTCTTCCAGCTCTTCCGCCAGCGAGGCGATCTCTTCAGTGCGGCGATAGACCATATCGAGGGTGCTGAGCAGCTCGCTCTCCCGGACCACCGCCTGACGCACCGGCTGTTTCAGCACCCGCACCAGCTCGTCGTAGGCGAAGATGTCCAGCGGGTCCGCCATGCCCACCAGCAGCTCCCCGGCCTGTTCGGCCAGCACGATGGCACGGAAACGACGGGCCAGGGCCTCCGGCAGCCGCTTCACCAGGGCACCGTCAAAGCGGTACTGGTTCAGCCGGACAAACGGTACATCCAGCTGGCGCGCCAGCAGGTTCATCAGCTCGATCTCGCCCACATAGCCGAGTTCCACCAGGGTGCGGCCGAGCTTTCGTCCGGTACGCTTCTGCTCTCCCAGGGCGGTGGCCAGTTGCGGCTCGGTAATCACCCCTTCCTGGATCAGCAAGTCACCAATCCGTAGCTTGCGTCTGGGTTCGTTCATCGTCATTCTTCAAGCCGGGGCTTGCGGGTAGCGGCAGCGTCGAGCGAGTCACGCAGCGCCTGCATCCGCTCGCGGCTCGCGGTGATGTCTGCTGCCACCGGCTCAACACCCGCCACCACCGGTCGCAACAGGATGACCAACTCGCTCTTGCGGGCAGTAAAGCGGCGCTGTTTGAACAGCTCTCCAAGCAGCGGAATGTCACTGAAGAAGGGCACCCCCGCGTTCTCATCCTCGCTGGTGTTCTGGATCAGGCCCCCGATCACCACGATCTGGCCGCTTTCGGCACGGATGATGCTATCGGTCTCGCGCACGGTACTGCGGGCCAGTGGCAGAGTGACATCCCGCTCGCCTACGGTGATGACTTTCTCCTGGTCACTGACTTCACTGACCGATGGATGGACGTGGAGCGTAATGGCACCGTCTTCCGAAATCTGCGGGGTTACATCCAGCGAGATCCCGGAGAAGAACGGGGTCAGCTCCACGGAGGTGGAGGTACGGTCGGTGGCGGTTATGGCCGAATTGTTTTCGTCAAAGTCGATGTCGGTGACAAAAAACTCGTCCGTCCCCACCTTGATCACCGCCTTCTGGTTATTCACCGTCGCAATTCGCGGGCTGGAAAGAATCTGCACGTTACCCTGCTTGCCGAGCAACTGGATCAGGCCGCTGAAATCCCCCGCCCTGACGCTGGCCGAGAACAGCCCACCAATGTCGGAGGCGGTGATCGTCTGGCCCGCGAGAGACTGGGCGGTAAAGTAATCGGCGCGGCCAGCGGCACTCTGCACATCGGACCAGTTGATGCCCTGCTGGTAGCCCTCATTGAGGGTGATTTCGAGGATCTTGGCTTCCAGCACCACCTGTCGCTGCATGATCAACTCGGTCCGGCGCAGGTACTCCTCGACCTGACGGAGGCGGTCAGCGGGCGCACGAACCATTACCAGGCCGGCCGCCGCATTGACGATCACCTGGTTATTATCGCCGTCACCAACAATCAGGCTCACCGCACGACTGATATCGCTCCAGAAATCCGATTCGGTGAGGGTCGCAATCTGGGTACCAACGGCATGGGCAGCACCGGGACCTGCGTCCCCGGCGCCATCGGTGCCATTGCCCCGGGCAGAGCTCACCTGACCTGAACTGACGCGTGTCTCGGAGCCGCCCTGGCGCTTCAGGTGCAGATAATCGACGGGAAACAGACGCGTCTGTGACTGGTTACTGCCAACTCTGAACAGCCGCCCGCGGCGCTGGATATCCAGGTTGTAGAGTTCACCGGCAATCTCCATCACTTCAGGCACAGTGACGTCCTGCAGCCGCAGCCGGATAGTGGCACTGACATCCGGATGAACCACCACGTTGTAACCGGTACCTTCCACGAGTGCCTGAAAGAACGCCTCAGCGCCCACATTACTGGCATTCACATCAAACCGCTCTTCAATCCCGGTCTCGCCGGCGACCGGCGGCAACAAAGTCTCGGCCTGCGCATCGGGAAGGGCAACCGGCGCCGCGCCCGCAGACGGCCCGGCAGGCGCGGCCTGCTCGGCCTGTGCCAGGGCCTGGTCAATGGCGGCCGCGGCATCGCTGGACATCGTCTGCGATGAACGCATCGACGGGTGGGTACTGCAGGCCGAGACCAGCACGACCAGGGCCAGAGAAGTCAGTAGTCGGAACGTTGTCATGGATACCCTAATTTGTTATTCGTCTGAGCCTTCGCGGTGCGGTCAGTTCGACTGCCTAATCTGCGGAAGCGCTTCCAACCGAATTACCCGGACACGTCCCTGATCCAGTAACTCCACATTATCGGGATGAACCCGCAGCAGGCGGACCCCGTCAAATCGCTGTCCCTCCTGCCGAACCTGGCCGTCGATGATCGCAAACCGGCGTTGTTTGCCCAGCATCACCGAGCCGAGCGTGAAATTTCGCTGCGGCGTGGCGGCACGCTGCTGAACTTCGCCCGCCGGTGGCCGGGTGGGGTCGGTCAGCGGCCGGGCCGAAGCAGGGGCAGTCGCCAGCCCGAACAGGGTCGAGACGACTATTACAACGCGGCAGATCAGCCTCATCTCACACTCCCAGCCAAGCCCGTTGCAGGCTCAGGGTACGAACCCGGATCCGCGCCTCGCCCTGTGGGAACCGCTCGACCCGGTAATCCAGCCGTGCCCAGCCCAGCCGCTGGTCCAGCGCCTCCAGCTCCTGCAGGTAACCCAGCACGCCCAGGTAACCACCGGATACCGTCAGTTCCACTTCATGGGCATACAGCAAAGGTTCTGCCGCCTGCCCTTCCGCCCCCTCGCCATATACGGGAAGAGGGGCAAGCAGCTCCACACCCGTCAACTCCAGATCAGCCCGTGCCACCAGCATGTCCTGCAGCAATGCCACCATGGCGCGAGGTGCAATCAACCGATCCGTTGCATCCGCAAGGTCACTGTCCAGCCCGGCCAACCGCTGTTTTCGTAACGCCAGCGTCTGTCGCAGTTCGGCGGACGGATCCGCCGCATACTGTCGCTGCAGTTCTGTCAGCTGGCTTTGCAAATCCCGAACCTGGCGGCGGGAATTCTCGACGGACATTTCCAGCACCCGGTTTTGCTGCCAGACCGGAGCGACGACCAGCTCCCAGCCAACAAACACGATCACGACCAGGATGGTAATCAGCAACAGCACCCGCTCCCGCAGCGCTCGCCCATTGAACCACTCTGCCCCCTGACGGAACGCGTTCATGAATTGTCTCCGGCTGTGCCCCGGGCGCCGACACGAAACTCGATCCAGTCCCCTGACGGGTCACGGGCCAGCCGGAAGCTCTCGAAGGTTCGCCCCTCAAACACAGATTCGTTACCCAGTTTTTCGAGGTACAGCGGGACCAGGTTGCCATGCCGGGAACGGCCTTCCAGGAGTACCTGGTCCGACAACAAGTCGAGTTCAACACGGGTCAGCCAGAGTTCAGGGGGCACCTGACGCGCCAGTGCGGCCAGGTAGGCGGAAAAGTTACCGCCCTCGCGGGCAACCAGGGTCTCCACTTCAGCCAGCAAACGCCTGCGCTGCTCGAGGCTGCGATCGAGGCGGGTCAGTTCCTGCTCCAGTCGCGGATCATCCCGGCGGGCGGCCAGCTCGGTGGCCAGCTTCTCAACGTCAGATCCCAGGGAAGCCACTTGCTGCGTCAGGCCGGCCAGAACCGATTCGTTGCCGGTGACGGCCCGCTGTTGCAGCACCGCAACCAGCACCGGCAACAGCACCGCCAGCAGCACCAGCGCCAATGCTGCGCCCGCCTGCAGCGGCTCCCGCTGCGGCCTGAGGTCATCACGATAGAGATTGACCTGTTGCCTCATGCTGCCTGCTCTCCGGGGAGGCTGGCGGCGGTGTCCGGCTCGCCAAGAGCGGCACTCCACGGCAGCACACAGTGGCTGCCCGGCACCGGATCCACCCCCAGCCGGGCCCAGTCCGGCGCCACAACGGCAAGGGTCATGTTGGCGGACAACCTGTCCGCCAACGACAGCCCGGCATCTTCAGCCAGCAACTGGATACTCGCCGGCGGCACCTGGCCAAGCTGGCTTTCGTAGTAATCCATAGAACGTTGAATCTCCAGCGCCAGGCCCTGGACTGCCTGGCCCTGAAGGGTCTCATCGCGCAAGACTGCGGACGAGACCTCCAACCGACGGGACAGGTAAAGACTGCCACCGCGGCAAATCACCAACTGGCCATAGTGTTCCCGCAGGTGAACCAGGGCAACGCCGCGACCACCATCGTCCAGTGCCGCAGCGAGGTTGCGCAGGGCAAGTTCGGCAACCTCAATGGCGCGCATCCGCAAACCACAACGGTCAATCAGGGCAATCGGGTTCTGGAGCCTCGCTTTATGCGCGGCGACGACATTGATCTGGCGGCCCTGCCCCCGCGACGCGTTGGCGGGAAGCGGGAAAACATCGCAGACCGCTTCCGAAGGTGGGTAGTCGAGAAAGTCCCGCAACCGCCATTTGACCCCGTCCGCCAGTTCACCATCCTCAAGGCCATCCGGGCGATCAAGCTGGAACACCTGGTATTGGTCCATCGGCAGCACCAGGGTTGCGGGCGCACCTTTCCAACCCTGACGATCGACCAGGTCCCGCAAGGTTTCTGCAGGGTTATCTGGCGGCATGGCACAGCTGCCGCACCGGGGCCACGCTCCGTTGCCTGTGACCGCCCAGGCAATGTGGTCAGCCCCGAGCTCAAGAAAAACCTGCGCATCAGGGTTTCCGCGGTTGAACAACCTTCGCATCAGGGAGAGAGCCACACGTCAACCTACGATTTGGGAATGGCAGAAGAGGCCGCATCATAGATTAAAAAATGTACTCAACTCCATGCATTTGTGAAGGATTTCACGAGTTTTTGCAGGTCAGATACAAAAAAACCCTCCACAAAGGAGGGTTTTTTCAATTCCGCCAACAAGTTGGCACCCTGGCGGACCGGGGCACCAATTCACCTTTATCAGAACGGAATATCGTCGTCAAAATCATCAACCGGTTCAGGCATGCCACCCTGGGCGGGCTGCTGGTTGTAACCACCGGACTGCTGGCCGCCCTGATTGCTGGCCGGCGCGTTGTAATTGCTTTGTTGCTGGGGACGCCCTGCCGGTGCCCCCTGGTTCATGCCGCCTTCGCCACCACGACTGTCCAGCATCTGCATCTGGCCATTGATGTCCACCACCACCTCGGTGGTGTAGCGGTCCTGACCATCCTGCCCCTGCCATTTGCGGGTCTGCAACTTGCCTTCGATGTAGACCTTGGACCCTTTCCGCAGGTATTGCCCGGCCACCTCGGCGATCTTGCCGAACAGCACGATACGGTGCCATTCGGTTTTCGGAACCATCTGCCCGGTCTGACGGTCCTTGTAACTCTCGTCGGTAGCCAGGTTAAGGTTGACGACCGCGTTCCCATTCGGGGTATAGCGGGTTTCCGGGTCCTGCCCCAGATTGCCGATCAGAATAACCTTGTTTACGCCTCGTGCCATGTTCTGCTCCTGACTCTGTTTCATCTCGACACCGGCATCCCTGCCGGTCTTTTAGGAATTCAAGAAGCGTTACCCTGACTGACAAACGGAAAGTCTGCAAGTAACCCTTCATCAAAATACAGGCGATCGACCTTGAGGTACGCCGTCCGGGCATCCTCAAGAATCACCACATCATGTACACCGGGAAGACCTCTCAGTGCTTCATCAATGGCATCCGCCTGATCGCCCGCTGCTGCCCGCAACTGTACCACGAAACTGGTAGCATGGCGCGGCGTTGGCATGGTAACGGCGACAACCAGCCAAAGCAGCAGAATCCCGGTCATCAGCCAGAGTACACCGGCCAGCCCGACCTCCTGCAGCAGCAGTCCACCAAGAGATCCGCCAAGGAATGCACCGAGGAACTGGGACGTTGAATACACGCCCATTGCAGTACCCTTACTGGCCGCCGGCGCCTCCTTGCTGATCAGCGATGGCAGGCTTGCCTCAAGCAGATTGAAGGCCATGAAAAAAAAGAAAAACACCAGCCACGCCACCACCAGCCCACCGGGTACCAGCCGGATCGCCGCCGTCGCCAGCGTCAGCATGGCTATGGCACCGCACAGCACCAACTTCATGCGGCGCTGCTTTTCCGCAATGATGATGAATGGCACCATCGCGAAAAAGGACGTCACCATCACCGTCAGGTAAAACCACCAGTGGGAGCTTGCCGCCAGTTGCAAGCGGTCCTGCAACAATGTCGGCACCAGCAGAAAAACAGCCGTCAGGACCAGGTGCAGCGCAAAGATACCGAAATCCAGCCTCAGCAGGCGGGGGTTACGAAGTACCTGTGACAGCATTTCCCGCGCCGGGTGAGTATCCGGGCTCCTGCGCTGCAGGTGGGGGTTCGGCACCACTCGATTGACGACCACCAGGGCCGCCACCGCCAGTACCGCGGTGGTATAGAAGATTCCCGCCAGCCCGAACATCGAACCCAGCAGGGGCCCCAGAACCAGGGAGACCGAGAATGACAGCCCGATCGAGATACCGACGCTCGCCATCGCCTTGGTGCGTTCTTCCTCCCGCGTCAGATCGCTGAGCAAGGCCATCAGCACACTGGCGATGGCACCACTGCCTTGAAGGATCCGTCCGGCAATCACACCGTATATCGACTCCGAAGCTGCCGCCAGCAGACTACCCGCGGCAAACAGGATGAGACCGATGTAGATCAGCCGCTTGCGGCCGAAGCGATCGGACAGCAGCCCGAATGGTACCTGCAGCAGTGCCTGACTGAGTCCGTAGGCACCGATGGCAAGACCGATCAGTGCGGGAGTGGCGCCGGCAAGGTCATCACCCAGTAACACAAATACCGGCATGACCATGAACAGGCCGAGCATACGCATGGCGTAGATCGATGCCAGTGCTGCTACCGAGCGCCTTTCAAGTGCATTCATACCGCAGAGGAACCTCTTCGTCTCGGACCGGGAGGCAGGAAACCGCGGGGCTCGCTGCCGGAGAGCGCGCATTGTAACAGAAGGTCACGAACCGGGCATTGCCCGTTCCGGCCAGCTCATTTTCCCCGTGACGGGGTATACACGGTATAATGGCCGTTTTTGTCTTCGAGGCGTTTTATGGACCATATCCAGATCAAAGGGGCACGCACCCACAACCTGAAGAACATCGACCTGGATATGCCACGGGACAAGCTGATCGTGATTACCGGCCTGTCCGGGTCCGGCAAATCCTCCCTGGCTTTTGATACCCTGTATGCCGAAGGACAGCGCCGTTACGTGGAGTCGCTGTCCACCTACGCACGCCAGTTCCTGTCGATGATGGAAAAGCCTGACGTGGACCATATCGAGGGGCTGTCCCCGGCCATATCCATCGAGCAGAAGTCCACCTCCCACAACCCCCGCTCCACGGTTGGCACCATTACCGAGATCTACGACTACCTGCGCCTGATGTTCGCGCGCGCCGGCGA
>Ga0207716_100073_pt1 | contig 143056 bp, 114 predicted proteins | sample TtaePargueraPR_FD_187739 | JGI IMG/M metagenome (GOLD analysis project Ga0207716, IMG submission 187739) | Aerobic enrichment media microbial communities from Bioluminiscent Bay, La Parguera, Puerto Rico - Tt and P2 (5) (SPAdes) | ecosystem: Environmental > Aquatic > Marine > Unclassified ... | reverse complement strand
GCGGCCAACCGGGACGCCGCGAGCCTCGGCGATTTCAGGAGTCACCTTGGTGCCGGGAAGGATGCCGCCGTGGCCCGGTTTGGCGCCCTGGGATAGTTTGACCTCAATCATTTTTACCTGGTCGAGGGTGGCGTTGGCGACAAACCTCTCTTCATTGAAGCTGCCATCCGGATTACGACAGCCGAAATATCCGGAGCCGATCTCCCATACCAGGTCCCCGCCCGGCTGGCGGTGGTAGCGGGAAATCGAGCCCTCGCCGGTATCGTGATAGAAACCGCCAAGACGGGCGCCGGTATTGAGAGAGAGGATAGCGTTGGCGGACAGCGAACCGAAGCTCATTGCGGAAATGTTGAACACGCTGGCACTGTACGGTTGCTTGCAGTTGCGGCCGATCAGGATGCGGAAATTGCTGTCTTCAATCTCCGCCGGCTTCAGGGAGTGGTTCATCCATTCAAAGCTGTTGTTGTACATCTCCAGCTGGGAGCCGAACGGGCGCTTGTCCAGCACGCCCTTGGCGCGCTGGTACACGATGGCTCTCTGCTCCCGGCTGAACGGACGTTCCTCGGTGTCGGACTGGATAAAGTACTGGCGGATTTCGGGGCCGAAGGATTCGAGGAAGTAGCGGATGTGGGCGACCACCGGATAGTTACGGCTGACCGTATGCTTGCGCTGCAGGATGTCGTGGGTACCAAGGGCGGTCAGTGCACCGGCGATGATCACCAGGACCCAGAATCCCGGCATCGCAAACGCCAGGGGAAGCGAGACCACCAGGGCCGCAATACACAGGATGTACGTCAGGTAGCGGCTGGGTGGCAGGGCAGATTTCGACATCGGAACCTCGGTAACTGGACTGGAAATCAGATCATACGTGCTGGGCCGCGATCCCGTAAGGTGGGCTGGCCGTTAATCATTACAGTTCTAATGGCACCTTTGGCTGTCGCATGAAGCTTTGGGAAATGTTTGTGATGGGGTCTACACTTTTAGCGTCAATGTTCTGATTGATGAGCTGCTTTGATATTTTGAGCTCAAAACAATAAAATGGCGGGTTTGTAATGTTCGAGTGACCAAACCTGAAGCGATGTATCAAAACAGGAGGCTCCCTTCGTGGGCAACGTTGTAAAAGACGAATATCAGACGGATTACGTCGCAGGCCAGGACAATATTTCGCCGTTTGGCCTGGACCTGCACGCGCCGGTATTCCCGATAACGGCAGTACTGGTTGTACTCTTTGTGGTCGGCACCCTGATCTTTCCTGCCGAGTCGAAAGAGCTGCTCGATGGCGCCAAGTGGGGCGCGATCGCAACCTTTGACTGGTTCTTCCTGATCAGCGCCAACATATTTGTGGTGGTTTGCGCCGCACTGATCTTCATGCCGGTTGGCCGGATCCGCATTGGCGGTATGGATGCCAAGCCGGAATTCTCCAGGCTGTCGTGGTTCGCCATGCTGTTCGCGGCGGGGATGGGCATTGGCCTGATGTTCTGGGCGGTGGCAGAGCCGGTGGCTTACTACACGGGCTGGTATGAGACCCCGCTGGGTGTCGAGGCCAACACCACGGAGGCTGCGCGCCTGGCCATGGGCGCGACCATGTATCACTGGGGCCTGCATCCCTGGGCCATCTATGCGGTGGTTGCGTTGTCGCTGGCCTTCTTTGCCTATAACAAGGGCATGCCGCTGACCATCCGTTCCGCCTTCTTTCCGCTGCTGCGGGACAGGGTCTGGGGCTGGCCCGGCCACATTATCGATGTGCTGGCGGTGGTAGCCACGATCTTCGGCCTGGCCACCTCGCTGGGCTTTGGTGCCCAGCAGGCCGCCTCCGGCCTGGATTACCTGTTCGGTATTTCCGCCGGCATCAACGTACAGATGGCGATCATCACCGGCGTTACATTTGTGGCGTTGATCTCCGTGCTGCGAGGACTCGAGGGTGGTGTAAAGGTGCTCAGTAACTTCAATATGGGCCTTGCCGCCCTGGTCTTGCTGTTCATTATTTTTGCCGGTCCGACCATGAGCATCCTGGAAACCATCTGGGTCACGTCGTCGAGCTATGTGGCGAATATTGTTCCGCTGAGTAACCCGTTTGGCCGGGAAGACGAAGCCTGGTTCCACGGCTGGACCGTGTTCTACTGGGCGTGGTGGATTTCATGGTCACCGTTCGTCGGCATGTTCATCGCACGGGTTTCCAAGGGCCGTACCGTTCGCGAATTCGTCACTGCGGTACTGGTGATTCCAACCCTGATTACAATTGTCTGGATGAGTGCGTTTGGCGGTTCCGCGCTGGAGCAGATCCAGCAGGGGATTGGCGCGCTTGCCGAAAATGGCCTGACTGAGGTGTCCCTGGCCACCTTCCAGATGTTCGCCAACCTGCCGTGGGTAGCCGTTTCCTCCTTTGCGGGGATCGTGCTGGTGCTGGTGTTCTTTGTCACCTCGTCGGACTCCGGCTCCCTGGTGATTGACAGCATCACCGCCGGTGGCAAAACCGACGCACCGACTGCCCAGCGGGTGTTCTGGGTGGTGATGGAGGGTGCCATTGCCGCGGCGCTGATCTTTGGGGGTGGTGATGATGCCCTGGGCGCCATTCAGGCGGTGGCCATTACCGCTGGCCTGCCCTTTACCGCGATCCTGCTGGTCATGACCTGGGGGCTGCTCAAGGGGCTCACCCACGAACGCAAGCTGCTGATGGCGGAAGGCAAGCTCTGACGCTGGCCTGTTAGCGAAAAACCCCGGAGGCGACTCCGGGGTTTTTTATTGGGCGTGAGAAGCTGCCGGGCGGTCTACTCGAAGGCGCCGAATTTTGACATGGCCCAGGCCACCCGGGCTTCCGGGGTGAAGTGGGGCCGCTTGAGCTTTTCCACTTCCCGCAGCCGCGGCAGCAGGCCCCGGCCATTGGCCATCTGGATCGCCAGCCCCGGGCGGGCATTGAGCTCCAGCAGCAACGGGCCCTCGGTGACATCCACCACCAGGTCGACGCCCATATAACCCAGCCCGGTCGCCTCATAGCAGCGTGACGCCATCACGAGCATCTGTTCCCAGTCAGCAATTTCCAGGTTCTCCAGCGCCAGGCCGGTATCCGGATGCAGGGTGATGGGGCGATTGAACTGCACGGCATTGAGGCTGCGGCCGGAACCGATGTCCAGGCCGACGCCCACGGCGCCCTGGTGCAGGTTGGCCTTGCCATCCGACGCAGTAGTGGCAAGACGCAGCATCGCCATCACCGGGTAGCCCTGGAAGATCACGATGCGGATATCCGGCACCCCCTGGAAGGAGTATCTTGCCAGCTCCGGAATTGACTGAACGAGGTTTTCGACGATGGCCACGTCCGGGGTGCCGGCCAGCGAGTAAAGGCCGGCCAGGATGTTGGACAGGTGGCGTTCGAGGGTGTCGATGCTGACTTTGGCGCCGGAGGCCTTCACATACTGGTCTTCATCGCGGCGGGTGATGACGGTGATGCCTTTACCGCCGGAGCCCTTGGCAGGCTTGATGGCAAAACCTTCCCAGGCCTCGGCCTGTTCGCGGAAGTGGGAAATCTCGTGCTGTTGACGAACCACCTGCAGCAGTTTGGGCGTTTTTACCCCGTATTCCGCCACCACCAGCTTGGTTTTCAGTTTGTTGTCCACCAGCGGGTAGCTCTTCCGCTCGTTGTAGCGGGCGATGTAATCGACGTTGCGCCGGTTCATGCTCAGCATGCCGATCTTTCGCAACTGGAGCGGGGAGATCCAGTCCATCAGTCATACGCCTTCATGGGATAGAAGCGGCGCAGCTCGGTGAGCTTGTAACCGGTGTACTGACCCATCAGCAGGATGAGGCCGAGGATTACCAGGTGCAGTTCCGGGAAGTTGAACGTCAGGTGGCCCGCCAGTGGTGCACTCATGGCCAGGTAGGCGCAGACCGCCACAAACAGGCTGCCGGTGCCCTGTACCAGCACTTCCCGCGCACCTTCTTCCTCCCACAGGATGGACATCCGCTCGATGGTCCAGGCCAGGATGATCATCGGGAAGAAGGTTACCGTCATGCCGGTATTGAAGCCCATCTGGTAGCCCACAATGCTGATGGCGGTGGTGATGAAGATGACCAGGATGATCAGCGCCGAAATCCGCGATACCAGCAGCAGGTTGAGGCTGGACAGGTAGCCCCGCATCAGCAGGCCGATGGCGACCACCGCCACAAAGGCCACCAGGCCGGGAATCAGCGAGGTCTGCACGAAGGCCACGGCGATCAGCACCGGCATGAAGGTGCCGGAGGTGCGGATACCAATCACGATCCGCATGAAAGCGACGATCAGGGCGCCCAGCGGGAGCAGCAGCAACATGCGGAACATGCTCTGTTCTTCGATGGGCAGCTGGTAGAGGCTGAGGAAGCCAAGGCCGTTCTCGCTGGCTTCGGTGCGGGCCAGCTGCAGGGCAGGGACCGTCTGGCGCATCATCGAGAAACTCACCTGGGATTCATCGCCACCCACCACGTCGAGCAGTGACACGGCGGACTGCCGCCACAGCAGCACGTTTTCCGGCAGGCCCTGTTCTCCGGTCTGGGGATTGAAGGTCAGCCAGCGTTCACCGTTGAAGATCTGCAGGAAGGGGCGCAGTTGCTGGCGGCGGCGGGCGTCTTCCAGTTGCAGGCCATCGGCGGTGCGGGCCGGAATGTTGGCGTGATTCAGCATCCGCACCAGCAGGTCGGCGTAATTGGCGCCACTTACCAGCAGGGTAGTGTTCTGGGCGCTGTTTTCCGGCTGCATGAGCTTGATCAGTTCACGGGTCATGCTCTCCGGGGTGCTGGAGCGTTCCGCTGCCTGCTGGAGAATTTCCCGTACCGCGGTCGCCTGGGGTTCTTCCCAGAACACGGCGTCCGGTTTTGGTTTGCGGCGCGGTGGCCGGATAGTGTTGGTGTCGTCCGGCACCAGCTGGACGTTGAAGTACAGGGTCTGCTGGCCGTCGGCGACCCGCTTGGACCACTCGGCGCGGCGATTGCCGGCGTCTTCCACCACCGAGAAACCGTAACCCGGCGACGCCGCCTGTTCGGATAACAGGCGGAATCCGGGGGGATCATCGGGAATGCTCAGACTGGCAAGCACCGGTTCGTCCCGTGCCTCGAAATCAACCCGAGCCTCCAGCATCCAGACCGGGCGCTGTTCACCGCTCAGCCAGGGGATGCCCAGCTCAAGATGTCGCAGGGTCGCCAGGGTAATGCCGGCGGTAATCAGCAGGAAGATGGCAAAGAAAAAGGGCAGGCGGGAGCGTGTAGTCAATTGCTGTCATCCTTGTTGTCCATCAGGCTGGCCGGCAGTTCCGTTGCATACTCCTTGCCGACATCAATCAACATTACATCCCGCAGCACGTTTCTGCCAATCAGCACCGAGTGGGTCAGGTGGCTGCGATCGGTAAGGGTGAACTCAGCCTGTTGCTGATGATCGCCGATGGAAAACTGCAATTCGACCACGACACGGCGCTCCGGTTCATCCACGTTGGACTGGATGATGCGTACGCGACGGGAGATTTCCCGCTCCAGCGTGGTGAGCTCGCCGTCTGTGCCGGGGGTGGGGATGTCGAAGCGCACCCAGTTCTGGCCATCCCGTTCGAAACGGGTGATGTTGCGGGCGTCCAGCGATGAGGTTTCGGCACCGCTGTCGATGCGGGCGTCATAGACATAGCCCGGGCCAACCAAGAACAGCTTCTCTACCTCACCAACCACAACCTTGCCCTTGAGGCGATCAGCACGGCCTTTGCTCTCGGCGCTCTGCACTGTGCAGACCGGCTGTTTCGGAATGGGGGGGCAGCTGGGCTTTTCCACCTGTTCGGCAATGGCCCTGAGCACCTGTTCTGTCGCCATGTCCGATTTGTGCAGCAGTTCCTGGTGGCGTTGCTCGGACGCGCTTTCCATGGTGGTCAGCGTGTTGCTTTGCTCGGTCACCTTGCTGTGGATGTCCACGAGATTGTTCTTGGGCACCATCAAGTAACTGTCGCTGGCACAGCCGGCCAGCATCACTGTGCCCGCGGTGATCGCAATGGCAAACCTTGCCGGGGAAAGCAGTCTGGAAAACATCGGCAACCTCAGAACTGGAAACTCAAATAGCAACAGTATTGCGCCCGCTGGCCACATTACAAGCTGGATCCGCACAAGCACTGACGAAGGTCAGTGCGCTGCGGCGAGAAATGCGGGCGAGTATACACAATCCAGACGAGGAAGTGGTTTACGGAAGGTTAAGAAACCTGGAAATAAAGGCGATAGATCATGCCGTTAGCCGGCCCGCCGGGTTTCCCGGTTGTGCGCCAGGAAATGATCGTCGCTCAGCAGTCGTGCAGAACGCAGGTACTCCTGGATGACGGGCGAACAGTTCAGGTAGAAGAGTAGCAACTCGCGCTGGACGTCCTGATCCTGCACCCGGGAGGCAAAGTGCATCAGTTCGCGAATGGAATCGTCAACCTTGCCGTTAAACGACCGGCCATAACGGTTGCGCAGCAACACGGTGAGCCGCTCCAGGTGAAATTCACCGGTGTGGGTCATGTGGGGCAGGATCCGGAATTTCTTGTTCTGGACTCCGCCACAGGCAGATGCGCCCGGATGGAATCCCATTGTCTTGCGCCAGAGTTCTTTCAGCATCATGAAATCCTGTCCTTTTGATGTTCCGGTTGCGAATCACAGCCGCCCAGGCTGCCGAATGCTGACCCAATTACCGGTACATTCACTGTTTTCTAGCTTAGATTACGGTCTCAGTCCAGACGCAGATGCAGCCTTTAGCGATGTTTTACAAAAAGGGTGACCCGCGTCTCCCGTTGCCTGTTGTTTACAACACGTCCCCGGCAGAAAAAGGTTCCACGAATCAGTTAGACTGTTAGCAGCTTGTTTAGTTTCGCCAGTGCGGCGGTTTTTTAACCAGATCCAGAGGTCCCCGGTGCCGGAGTTCGCCCTCAATGCAGTAAGTAACCCGCCGTTAGCGCTGGGTGTTTTGGCCACCCTTGCCGTGGTCAGCCTGGTGTTGGCGGTCATGTTGATGCGTGGCCGCGGCACGGCGACAGCGCTCGACAGGCAGTTGCGGGCGATGATGGAGGAACGGGACCAGCTACGCCGTGAGTTGCTGGAGCAGGAGCATGCCGCCCGTTTGCGGCAACAACAGGCGGACCAGCTGGCGGCAAGGCTGGAAGAATTACGGAATCGCAATGGTGTGCTTGAGGCGGATATTGAACAATGGCGTCAACAGCTTCACGAGGCGCGCCTGGCCCTGCGGGGGCAGGAAGTTACCCTGGAGAAGGAGCGCAAGGCCACCACGGAAAAACTCGAGCTGCTAGAGCGGAACCGCGATGCCCTGAAACAGGAATTCGAGAACCTGGCCAACCGGATATTCGAGCAGAAGAGCGAGCGTTTCAGCCAGCAGACCCGAACCAGCCTGGATACCCTGCTCAATCCGTTCCGGGACCAGTTGCAGGACTTTCGCAAGCGGGTGGAAGACGTCTATACCACGGAAACCCGTGATCGCCAGGCCTTGCGCAGCGAAATCAAGTCGCTGCAGGAGCTGAATCGCCAGATTACTGAGGAGGCGGCCAATCTCACCCGGGCCCTGAAGGGGGACAAAAAAATCCAGGGCAACTGGGGCGAGCTGATCCTCGAGCGGGTGCTGGAACGGTCGGGCCTGCGTAAAGGTATTGAGTATGAGACTCAGGGCAGCTACCGGGATGCCGACAACCAGTTGTTGCGCCCGGACGTGATTGTGCACCTGCCGGACCAGCGCAACCTGGTGGTTGACTCCAAGGTTTCCCTGGTGGCCTATCAGCAGTGGATGACGGAAGAAGACGAGCCGTTGCGGGCCGAGGCCCTCAAGGCCCATGTCGAGGCCGTCCGGGCTCATATCCGCAGCCTGAGCGAAAAGGATTACAGCCAGTTGAACGGGCTGCATTCGCCGGATTTCGTGCTGCTGTTCATGCCCATCGAGCCGGCTTTCGTGGCTGCGTTCCAGCAGGACGAGAACCTGTTCGCGGAAGCCTTTGAGCGAAAGATTATTGTGGTAACGCCAACCACTCTGCTGGCGACCCTGCGTACCATCGAAAACATCTGGCGCTATGAACGCCAGAGCCAGAATGCCCGGCGCATCGCCGAACGCGCCGGTGCGGTTTACGACAAGCTGCGGGTGTTCGTCGAGGCGATGGAGAAAATGGGCAGCCAGCTGCACACGGTACAGGGCACCTACGACACGGCGATGAATACCCTGACCCGCGGGCGGGGCAACCTGATCTCCCAGGCCAATCGTTTTGTCGAGCTGGGGGTTCGGGTGAAGAAGGAATTGCCCAAGGCCATCATGGACCAGGCGGAAGTGGATGCAGACCCGCTTGACGACGAGATTGACCAAGGGCCTGGCGAAGGGATTGGCGAGAGTGGCTGCGAGAGTAACGACACCCGCGCCGAGCGGGCGCTGTTGGGCGAACAAGAGCCTGCGGAACAGGAAACCGCTAATGATTCCACGGACAAATAACCGGCAACGGGCAGGAGAAGCAGTATGTCTTTGACAAAGATTGGTTCTGGACGAGGGTGGGTTCTGGGCCTGGCAATGGCTGCCGCCCTGCTGGGAGGGCAGGCTCACGCCCTGGCACCGGAGCACGAAGTGACCCGGCTGATGCTGGCCACCGAAAAGGCGGTGGGGGACGAGCGCTGGGGAGAAGCTGGCGAGTTTCTTAACCGGCTGCAGGGCTTGCAGGTGGAGAAGCCGGCCGAGTATTACTACTACCGTGGCCGGGTGATGGCCAATGCCGGGCACCACAACGAGGCCCGTGCGGCCCTCGAGAATTATGTCTCGATGGCGGGCTCGGACAGCCGGTTCTACCGGGAATCCCTGCTGTTGATCACCGAAATCGAAAAATCCCAGCGTTCCCAGCAAACCACGACCACGGCAGAAAAAGCGCCGGTGGCGGTCATTGAGCCGGCCGGGCGGGGCAATACCGCCCAGCTGCGCAGACGCTACGGCGCCCGCACCGACACCGAAGCCCTCACCAGCCACCTCAACAACCTGCTGGAAGCGGCCGCTTGGCGGCAGGATCAGCGCATTGTCCGGCTGGACACCCCGGCGGATCACAGTTTCAAGGTGACGGTGCAGGGCAACGAGTTGCGGATCCGGGAAGCGGAGCGTGACAGCCAGGGCCGGATGGTGATTGCCACCGAGGGGATGCCGGTTTTCGGGGTAAACCCGATGGTGAAGTGGGACTGTGAAGAGGCCAACAACGCGTGCTGGGTCTACGACCCCCGGGATGGCTCACGGCTGTTCCGCCTGTCCCTGGACGGCAATCGGGCCAGCGAAATTGCCGCTACCCTGGGTGAGCTGATCCGCACCATGCAGGCACCCCGCTGAGCCGCAGGCGGTAACTGAAGGGGCGAGCCGTCAGGGCTGCCCCCGCTCCCCATCCCGGTAGGCCCCCGCGGTCACGCCGGTCCACTTCTTGAAGGCCCGGTGGAAGGTCGAGGGCTCGGTGAAGCCCACCCGATGGGCGATATCATTGATGGCAATTTCCGGCCGGCCCAGAAAATAGATCGCCATGTCCCGCCGCAGCAGATCCTTGATCTCCTGGAACGATGTGTTTTCCTGCTTTAACCGGCGCCGCAAGGTTTGCGGGCTGGTGTGTAATTCTGCGGCAATCCATTCAAAATCCGGCAGCGGTTTACTGAAATCCCGCCCGATCAGCGCGCGGATGCGGCCCGTATAGGTGTTGCTCTCGTCCGGACGTGACAGCAGGTCTGCCGGCGAGGTTTTGAGAAACCGCCGCATCTCCGGTTTATCCCGGATAACCGGGGCCGTCAGAAAGCGCCGGTCGAAGGTCAGGGCAGTTTCCCTGGCATTGAACGCCAGCGGGCAATGGAAAATATGGCGATACTCGTCGCCATGGGGCGGCCGGGGGTAATTGAATTCCGCCAGCTCCAGTTCTACCGGCTGACCGATCAGCCAGCTGCCCAGCCGGTGCCAGATCACCAGGATGCTTTCCTGCAGAAAGTGCATGGGGTCGTAGACGTCGCCCTCGATCACCATCACCAGCCGGGCCCGGTCGCCGTCGTCTTCCAGGCGCATGCAGACTGTGGGCTCGAACAACCGTGAAAATTGCCAGGCCTGCTGATAGACCGTTTCCAGGGTGGGGCAGTCAATCACCAGCGCGCACATGGTGGCAAAGGTGCCGGTGCGGCAGCGGCGCGGCCCCATGCCCATGAATTCGTCGGCCATGTCGGACCACAGGGTTTGCATCAGCTTGCTGTACTGCCGGCTGTTGACCCGTGCCTTTTCAAACTTCAGCAGCTCCGGGGAAATCCCGGCACGGCGCAGCATGTCGTGGGTGTCGAGCCCGGCACGCTCAGCCCCGGCGAGGGCAGCCAGTACGAAGTGTCTTGAAACCGTCAGATCAGACATGGTCATTCCGTGTAGCGAGAGCGAAGCCCATCATAAAACCCCCCGGCCACAATGCAACCGCTTAACCCGGTGAATGGCTGGAAGAAATGGTCAATAGGATTGGGGTAACCGGTAGTTGGCCCGGAAGGAAAAACACGGCAGCATGGAGTATTCACCACAACAAGGAGAAACCCATGCCCGGCCCACTGAGCCATTTGAAAGTTCTTGATTTCAGCACCCTGCTGCCAGGGCCCTATGCCACCATGTTGCTGGCGGATATGGGGGCTGAGGTGCTCAGAATCGAAGCGCCTGACAGGGTCGACCTCACCAAGGTGATGCCCCCGCTCGACGGCAAGTTCAGTACGGCCTTCTCCTATCTGACCCGCGGCAAGGATACCCTGCAACTGAACCTCAAGCAGGAGGGTGCGGCGGACAAGGTCAAGGCGCTGGTCCAAGACTACGACATCGTCATCGAGCAATTTCGTCCGGGGGTGATGGATCGCCTTGGCATCGGCTACGACACCCTCAAGGTCATCAATCCCCGGCTGATCTACTGCGCCATCACCGGTTACGGCCAGACTGGGCCCTACAGGGATCGCGCCGGCCACGACATCAACTACCTCGCCCTGGCCGGCGTCAGCAGCCACTGTGGCCGCAGACAGAGCGGACCGCCCCCCATGGGCATCCAGATTGCGGATGTGGCCGGAGGCTCCCATCATGCGGTCATGGGCATTCTCGCCGCAGTCATCCAGCGCCAGCACACCGGCGAAGGACAGTTCGTCGACATCAGCATGACCGACGCCGCCTTCGCCCTCAACGGCATGGCCGGCGCCGCCTGCCTGGCCGGTGGCCAGGAACAGGCGCCCGAGAGCACCCTGCTCAACGGCGGCAGCTTCTACGATTACTACCAGACCAGCGATGGCCGCTGGCTCTCCGTCGGCAGCCTGGAGCCCCAGTTCTCCGCCCGGCTCTGCGACACCCTTGGCCTGCCGGACATGAAAAGCTACGCCCTCAGCCAGAACCCCGAACACCAGCACCAGCTGAAAACCGCGCTGCAAGCTGCCATTGGCCAGAAAACCCTGCAGGAATGGCAGGACATCTTCGCCGACAAGGACGCCTGCGTGGAGCCGGTACTCACCATCGCCGAGGCTGCTGAGCATCCCCAGCTGAAAGCCAGGGAAATGGTGATCGAGGTGGACCGGGGGGATGGCACCTGCCAGAGGCAGATCGGGCATCCGATCAAGTTTGGGAAGAAAGGGGTGTGAGAGTCGTGTAGGGGGGGAATTCGTTAATTCTGTCTTGAAAAGAAAAACCCCCGGTCTGAACACAAACCGGGGGTTTTTCGTGGTGATGGCTTTTACTGAGGTGCAGTCGGAGCTGCGCCACCGAACAGGGTAAGCGTTGCACCAACCATTTCGCCAAACACGGCTGCGTCATCAACAGAAACCGGGGTCGCGTGGGTGCCGCCGGAGACCGTGGTTATCGCGGTGCCGGTCAGTGCCAGTGGCTGAGTCCCTGCCAACGGCGCGTTGAAGCTGTCGATGGTCACGCTGACTCCGTTGGAGGTAAAGGTGCCGCTCAGCGGCGCGCCACCCCAAATTGCATCTGCCGAATTCGGAATGACGGTGTCACCGGGAACCTCAAGCAGGGCAAGCGGTGTCAACGAATCGGCCAGGTTATCCGCAAAGTTGATGGGGTCAGCGGTATCAATCGCGGCCTGCAGAACGTTGAAGTAGGTCTCCAGGTTGGCGTCGCCCTGAGTCAGGCCGGCAGCCTGTTGAAGCCCAAGAAGAATCTTCGGAGCAAATGCTGGAGAGTTCTCAAGCAGGCGTACCACACCGCCACCCGGTGTCAGCATGCTGGCAGCGAGGACGTCGTTAAACCCGGAGGGAAGGGTGGATCCTGCCTCGTCTGTGAAGATTGCCGCAGGCACCTGGTTGGCATTTGTTGTTGCTACGAACGTGCTGCCAGTGATGGTGCCGAGTGAGTGCCCCGCGAAGTACACAGGTGTTGCTGCACTCACAGTGGCGCCGGTTCCCGTGCCTCCAAACTGCGTTGGGCGCGGCAGAACGAGGCCCTGCTTGCTTGCGGCAGGAGAGCCAAACAGCGTCACCCGAAGGTTCATCTTGTCAACGGCACTCTGGCGCATGTTGTCACGGACGTTCAGGAAATTCGCCAAGTTGATAAAGAGACTGCCAGAGCCGTCTGTGCCCGCTGCGTTGGCTGGATCAAAGGACATGGCTGCCGGAGCGCCGGTAGCATCGGCATAGATGCCGAAGTGGCGCTCGGTTGCGGTTGGTGCGAGGCCCGGGATTGTGCTGCCGGCATTAGCGACAGTGTTGATCAGCGACATGGCCTTTGTTGTGGTTTCTGGTGTTGCAGTTCCACCGCCAAGCGCGGCTGCAAGCTGGTCAACATCGCCCGCAATGACCAGCGGAGCAAGCTGAGTGGCCTGCTCAACTGTGGCTCCACCGGCAACCAGCAACTTGACGGCAAGTTCCGCTTGTTCTTCGGCAGTAAACGGAGCAACACCGTGAAGCGGCTGGTCGATGGCAATCACCACATAACCGGCAGCGGCCAGGGCTGTGCCAAAGGTCAGAGCCGCACTACGGTCGGTCGTGATGCCGTGCTGGTAAATGACCGCGCCGATAGGGTCGGTAGCGGCAGGGTAGAGAGCCAGAACGGGGACTTCCTGTTCACTGCGTTGTTTCGGGAACGGGAAAATGTAGTTAACAGCAGTAGACCGCGCAGGATCTGCCTGAGGGATCGACAGGCCCAGGCTGCTGAAAGTCTGATTCAGCTTCGCCGCAAGGATGTCATCTGCGACCCAGCTCAGTGCGCCCGGTCCCGCGATTTCAGCAGGTGCTGTGCCAAGGTAGTAAGGCAGTGATACTGTGCCCTGTGCGGCCAACACACCGGTGGACCCTGGAATGGCGCTCGCCACCGCAGATACCAATCCGACCGGTTTAACGGAGTCATTGTCAATGGTAATGACATTGTCAAAGGTTCCGGTTGTGGTATCCAGCACATTACGGTTGACTCCGGGCAGTGGCGTCGGCAGGTCTGCCCGGAAATTTGTCGCCAGTGCAACAGCAACACAGTTAATGGCTTCAGCGCCGAGAGTGCCAGTGCATGCTCCGCCAGCGAACAGCGGATTCAGCGGAGATTCCGGATTCGGAGGCAGATTCGTGGGGAAGGCACTCTCACTGGCATCAGCGGCAATCTGAACGTCGTCATAGTCAAACGTGGTATCGCCATCCAGCATGAAATCTGCCGGGGTGATGGAGCCGTCACCATCGAGGTCAAAATCCGCGGCCGAAACGGTGCCATCTTTGTTCAGGTCCCAAGTTGTCGGGTCAAGTGTTTCGCCACTGAAGAACCTGGCAGCGCCAATGACTTTTTTGGCCGCAGAGATACGGGCGAAGGTTGTAATCTGATCTGCAAACCACGCCGCCGGCTCGGCAATATACTGCAGAACCTTTTCGTCGTTGGAAGTGGTGAAGCTGTAGGTCAGTGCAATCTGTTCATCGGTGAGCTGCAAAGCGGCGCCGGCAATGGGTTCCCACAGGCTGTTAATCAGGGTGCGAACCGCGCCCAGAGAGGCGGTACCCAGCGGCTGTTCTTCATCAGTCAGGTTGGCATAGGTCGGCGAGGCAACAATGGGGTCGCCGTTGATGTCGGTGATGCCCTTGGTGACCACAACCACGTAGCGTTTACGGGGGTTAAGGGGTTCCAGTGGCAGGATGCGAATGGCTGACGTGCCATCGAGGGTTTCCACATCCGCGCGGGCAAGTGCTGCACCGGCAACGGTGGGCGGCTCACCAATGCCAAGAGCCTGTACCGGATCGCCGCTGGCGTATTCCAGTTCAAGGAGGAATACGCTCTGGCCGTAGACCACCGTTGCCGGATCGATCTGGCCATTCATGCGGACTACAGCCGGGGCAACGGTTGACGCGCCGCTGAGTTCGTTGAGGGCGGTGGTTACGGGGGGCGAGCTGTCCGCAACACCAAAGGTTCCGTCACCCTGGGCACGATCGAAGATCAGGTCGTTAGGCAGGGGCAGTTCAGCAGTCACCGGGTTAAATAGCGGCCAGGTCTTACCCGTAATGTCCGGGTTGGTAATCAGATACTCTGGATTCGCATTCCCCCCGCTATCAGCGCTATCAAAGCAGCCAGTGAGGCCAAGGGAAGATGCCACGGCAAGACTTATTAGAGTTTTCTTGAACATGGGTGGAACCTTTTCCTGTTGTTGTGTCGTTATTATCGGTGCTGACGGGGCCGGGTGGTCCGGTAAGCCCTGTGTCAGCAGCCGGATTGTCTCGAAGTTTTCAAATCACGGTTGAGTGAGTTCGGGTCAGCGCTCTGAGCCAATTTCGTAATTCTGACTATATCGAAAGACAACGGATACTGTTGATCGCTCTAAAGTGTGATTCTGAGGGCAAATGCACCCCCAGGCCGGTCTTCTTGAAAAATAGATGGCAGGTGGGGGTTTGTCGAGTGGCCGGAGCGGCGTGTTGGCGGCCGGCCAGTGGGGCGGGCCGCCGGGGATGGAAGGCGGTGGCAATCAGTCGAAACGGGAGTAGTCCGGCTTCCGTTTTTGCATGAAGGCGGTAAAGGCTTCGGCGGCTTCCGGGGACTTCAGGCGCTCTGCAAACAGCTGGCCTTCGGCAAGCATGGTTTCCTTGAGTTGCTCAATGTTCGGCCGGTTAAGCAGTGCCTTGGTGGCGCGGATGGCAGCCGGGGCCTGGGCGGCCAGGCGCTGGCAGGCTTCCAGGGCGGTCGCCTCGGTGGCGGCAGGCTCGCAGATGCGGTTGATCAGGCCGAGACGGGCGGCATCGTCGGCGCTGAAGGCGTCACCCAGCATCAGCAGTTCGGCCGCCCGTACCCGCCCCAGCCAGGATGGCAGCAGCAGGCTGGAGCCACCTTCCGGGCACAGGCCGAGGTTGGCAAAGGGCATCTGGAAGCGGGTGTTGCTGCCGGCAAAGACCAGGTCACAGTGCAGCAGCATGGTGGTGCCGATGCCCACGGCCGGCCCGTTAACGGCGGCCACGATTGGCTTGCTGGCCGATGCCAGCAGGAACAGGAAGCGGCCCACCGGGGTTTCGGTGAACTCGCCGGGCAGGCCCTTGGCAAAGTCCCCCAGGTCGTTGCCGGCGGTAAAGCAGTCAGCACTGCCGGTAAACAGGATGCAACGGACATCCTTGTCTTCGTGGCCGGCTTCGATGGCATCACCCAGGGCGGTGTACATGGCGTGGGTGAGGGCGTTCTTGCGGTCGGGGCGATGAATGCGGACCACCAGTACCTGATTATTTTTCTCGGTCAGAATGTGTTCGGTCACGGGGACTCCTGGGTTCGGTGTGCTGTCGTTGTAATGAGTCTTTGGGCTGAATTGTCAGGATCTTACCCGCTTTTGCACGGTTTTTTCACGCTTTTCACCTGATTTTCTGTCCGAACCGCGCAGCACTTCCGTGTCATCCTTCGCCTTCCGTCGCATCCCTCGCCGGCGGGATTTTCTGGTAAACTCTCGCCTCCCGAGAATTTCATCATTCAACCAACACCTGATGAGACGCCTATGACCACCGTAATCCGCCAGGACGACCTGATTGAGAGCGTAGCGGACGCGCTGCAGTTCATCTCTTATTACCACCCGAAAGACTTCATCCAGGCCGTGTACGAGGCCTACCAGAAGGAAGAGTCCCAGGCGGCGAAGGATGCCATGGCGCAGATCCTGATCAACTCGCGGATGTGTGCCCAGGGCCACCGCCCGATCTGTCAGGACACCGGCATCGTTACGGTTTTTGTGAACATCGGTATGAACGTGCAGTGGGAATGCGATATGCCCCTGGACGACGTGATCAATGAGGGCGTCCGGCGCGCCTATACCCATCCGGACAACGTGCTGCGCGCCTCCGTGCTGGCCGATCCGGACGGCAAGCGCCAGAACACCAAGGACAACACCCCGGCCATCATCCACTACAAGATGGTCCCCGGTGACACCGTGGAAGTCCATGTGGCAGCCAAAGGCGGCGGTTCCGAGGCCAAGTCCAAGTTCGCCATGCTGAACCCGTCCGATTCCGTGGTGGACTGGGTGCTGAAGATGGTGCCGCAGATGGGCGCCGGCTGGTGTCCGCCTGGTATGCTGGGTATCGGTATCGGTGGTACCGCCGAGAAGGCGATGGAGCTGGCCAAGGAAGCCCTGCTGGAGCCTATCGACATTCACGACCTGCAGGCCCGCGGTGCCTCCAACCGCGCTGAAGAACTGCGTCTTGAGCTGTTCGAGAAGGTGAACGAGTTGGGCATCGGTGCCCAGGGCCTGGGTGGCCTGACCACCGTGCTGGATGTGAAGGTCAAGGATTATCCGACCCACGCCGCCAACAAGCCGGTGGCCATCATCCCGAACTGTGCCGCTACCCGCCACGCGCACTTTGTGCTGGATGGCACCGGTCCGTCCCTGCAGACCCCGCCGAGCCTGGAAGACTGGCCGGAAATCACCTGGGAAGTGGGCGAGAGCGTTCGTCGCGTCAACCTGGACACCGTAACGCCGGAAGACGTCAAGGACTGGCAGCCGGGCGAAACCGTACTGCTGTCTGGCAAGATGCTGACTGGCCGTGACGCTGCCCACAAGAAGATGGTGGACATGATCGAAGCCGGTGAAGAGCTGCCGGTGGACCTGAAGGGTCGTTTCATTTATTACGTGGGTCCGGTGGATCCGGTCCGCGAAGAAGTGGTTGGCCCGGCGGGCCCCACCACGGCCACCCGGATGGACAAGTTTACCCGTACCATGCTGGAGAAGACCGGCCTGACCGGCATGATCGGCAAGGCCGAGCGCGGCCAGGTTGCCATCGACGCCATCAAGGAGTTCGGTGCGGTCTACCTGATGGCGGTGGGTGGCTCTGCCTACCTGGTGTCCAAGGCTATCAAGCACGCCGAAGTGGTTGCCTTCCCTGAGCTGGGAATGGAAGCCATTTACGAGTTTGAGGTGGAAGACATGCCGGTGACGGTTGCGGTGGACTCCAAGGGTTCCTCCGTACACCAGACCGGGCCGGCCGAGTGGCACGAGAAGATTATTGCCGCCAAGGCGGTTTAAGGGTTTTCCGACAGGGGGCAGATTTCAAATCTGTCCCCTGTCTTTCGGCTCTCAGGGGACAGACTCAAGGTCAGTCCCCATCCTGATCCACTCCTATCCTCCGGTTTCTCAAGAAGAGCAACTGATGTTCAGGTGCTTGCCCCAGTCCGGCGGCAGGTCGGCGTATTTCTCGTAGTCGGGCTGTTCGTCGAACGGCTTCTGCAATACCTTAAGTAATTCCTTCATCGGCTCGTAGTCGCCGTTCTGTGCTTCCACAATCACCTGCTGGGCCAGGTAGTTGCGGAGGATGTACTTGGGGTTCACCTTGCGCATGGTCCACTCCCGCTCGTCATCGGCGCGGGTTTCCAGTTTCAGCCGGCTGCGGTAGCGTTCCAGCCACTCATCCGCCACGCTGCGGTCCACAAACAGGTCCCGCACCGGCGCGGTCCCCTTGCTGGTCAGGCCGGAGAGGCCGCGGAAGAAGCGGGTGTAATCCACGTGGTGTTCGTGGAGCATGCTGAAGGTGTCCATGACCAGGCCAAGATCGCCGCTATCCTCCTGGGCCAGCCCCAGTTTGTCCCGCATCTTTTGCAGGAAGTGACTGTTGTAGGCTTTTTCATATCGCTGCAGGGCCTGGCGGACATCATCTTCGGTCATCACCGGTAACAGGGCATGGGCCAGGTACTGGCAGTTGGTGAAGCCGATCTGTGGCTGGCGGTTGTAGGCATAGCGCCCGCCCTGGTCGGTGTGGTTGCAGATATAGCCGGCATCAAAATCGTCAAGGAAGGCATAGGGGCCGTAGTCGAAGGTGTCCCCGATGATCGACATGTTGTCGCTGTTCATCACCCCGTGGCAGAAACCGACCGCCTGCCAGTCGGCAATCAGCCGGGCGGTACGTTCCACCACTTCCTCGAACCAGCGCAGATAGCGCTCGTCCTGCGGCAGCCCGATCAGGTGCGGGAAGTGCAGGGCAATGACATGCTCGATCAGGGTGCGCAGCGCGGCTTCCCCCTCGTGGTGGGCGGCAAACTCGAAGTGGCCGAAGCGGATATGACTGCCCGCCACCCGCACCAGCGCCGCCGCGGTCTCGATCGACTCCCGTCGCACCGGGTCTTTGGCGCTTACCATGAACAGCGCCCGGGTGGTGGGGATCCCCAGGGCGTGCATCGCCTCACTGCAGAGATACTCACGAATGGTCGAGCGCAGCACTGCCCGGCCGTCACCGAAGCGGGAGTAGGGCGTCATTCCGGCGCCCTTGAGGTGCCAGTCCCAACGCCGCCCGTCCGGCCCGAGGGTTTCCCACAGCAGCAGGCCGCGGCCATCGCCAAGGTCCGGGTTGTACATGCCGAACTGGTGACCGGTGTACTTCATGGCCACCGGATCCATACCCTCCAGCAATTCGGTGCCGGCACCCACGCCGGTCCACTCCTCCGGATGATCCGCATGAAAGCCCATCTCCCGGGCCAGGTCATGGTTGAAACACACCATGCGGGCGCCTTTCAACGGTGAGGGCTGCACCCGGCTGTAAAAGCTGTCCGGAAGGTCCAGGTAGCGGTGTTCAACGCGGAAACTGTTGCTGCTCATACCAGTCTGTACCAAAGGTTATAGGGTAAGCGTCCCGGGGGGGTGCGGGGCGCCGGCCGCGCCCGGCCAGTCCCGGGGCCTGTTCAGGGCACGGCAAGGTTCAGCACACAGTGTCCCAGAAAAACGCCGGCGCGGACAAACTGCAAACCGACCACCTATACTGCCAACTGGTACAGAACCTGCAAACCATTCCGCCAGTAGCCAAAGGAAGTACTAACCGTGTCCGCCCACGATCTGACTATGCTCGTCCAGGCCCTGATCACCCGGGAATCTCTCCCTGATGCATACGCCGACACCGTCAAACAGACCATTCTCCCCCTTGCCGAGGGCATCCGTGATCTTCATCAGCGCCTCGGCCGCACCGTGATTATCGGTATCCATGGCGCCCAGGGCACTGGCAAGTCGACCCTGACGGAATTTCTCAAACATCTGCTGGCCGATTACTACGGCCTGGCGACGGCGAGTTTCTCGCTGGACGATATCTACCTCACCCGGGAGGAACGGGAGACCCTGGCGGACAAGGTCCACCCGCTGCTGATCACCCGTGGCGTGCCGGGCACCCACGATCTTGTGTTGGGGCAGCAGACCATCGATCGCCTGAAAGAAGCCGGCCCCCACACCCTGACCCCCATTCCCGCCTTTGATAAATCCCGTGACGACCGGGCGCCGGAGCAGGACTGGGACGATTTCCGGGGCAGGGCGGAGGTGATCCTGGTGGAGGGCTGGTGCCTGGGGGCGGCACCGGAGGAGCAGGACGAGGCGCTGACACAGCCGGTCAACGAGCTGGAGCGTGTCGAGGATGCCGACGGCCACTGGCGCCGGTATGTCAACCAGCAGTTGCAGGACGATTACCAGTGGTTCTTTGGCCAGCTGGACTGGCTGATCATGCTGAGGGCACCGTCCATGGCGTGTGTGCTGGAATGGCGCACCCTGCAGGAGCACAAGCTGGCGGAGCGGCTGCGCAATGCACCAAACCAGAGCGATGGGGCCGCTGCCGGCGCCCGGCATTCGCGCATTATGACGGACGCGCAGATCGTCCGCTTCATCATGCATTACGAACGGATCACCCACACCTGCCTCGCAGAAATGCCCCGGCGTGCCGATGTGGTGATCGACGTGGCCGAGGATCACAGCCTCGGCCTGCCGCAGTTCAGCCCAACGACGGAGTGGCACTAGTATGACAATCATGCGCCGGTAACCCGGGATTGTCCGGTTTGTGGCAGAATGGCGCCATGCCTGCCACCATCCGACCCCGCATCCTCCTGTTATCCGCCTACGACGCCGGTAGCCACCGCCGCTGGCGGGAACAACTGGTGGCGACCCAGCCGGAGTTCGACTGGCAGGTGCTCACCCTGGCGCCGCGGTATTTTCGCTGGCGGATCCGTGGCAATGCCCTGAGCTGGCTGGACGAGCCGCTGCTGCAACAGCGCTGGGACGCCCTGGTCGTCACCTCGATGGTGGACCTGGTGTCCATCCGCGGTTTTCACCGCCATCTGGCCGCCACTCCGGCGCTCTTGTACATGCATGAGAACCAGTTTGCCTATCCGGACTCCGACCAGCAGCATGCCAGCGCCGACCCCAAGGTGGTCAACCTCTACAGCGCGCTGGCTGCCGACCAGGTGGTGTTCAACAGTGCCTGGAACCGGGACAGTTTTTTGCAACAGGCCGGCGCCTTCCTGCGCAGACTGCCCGATGGTGTACCGAGCGGAATCATCGAGCGGATCCGCGACCGTTCGTCGGTTATTCCGGTGCCGATTGAGGACCGCCTGTTCGTTGCGCGCCGACAATCCGGCGTGCCGGCGGTTCCGCACCTGTTGTGGAACCATCGCTGGGAATACGACAAGGGCCCGGAGCGGCTGCTGGCGCTGCTGGATGCCCTTGCCGATGCCGGCCAGGATTTTCGCCTCAGCGTGGTGGGTGAGCAGTTTCGCAGCCAGCCGGCGGCTTTCAGGACGATCCATCAGCGTTACCAGAGCCGGTTGCTGAACTGGGGCTACCTGGCCAGCCGTGCCGATTATGACCGCTTGCTGGCTGCGGCAGATGTGGTGGTCTCCACCGCCGTGCATGATTTCCAGGGCCTCGCCATGCTGGAGGCGATGGCGTCCGGCTGCCTGGCGCTGGCCCCCCGCCGGCTGGCATATCCGGAGTATGTGCCGGCCGGTCAGCTGTATGCCAGCTTTCCGGATGATCCCCAGGCTGAGGCAGGTGCAGCGGCGGATCTGCTTATATCGATGTTGCATAAGCCGCCCTGTCGGAGTTCGCCGGATGACTGGCGGCTGAGCCGGCTGCAGCGACGCTATCACGCCGCGTTGGACGCACTCATCGGCGGATGAGCGGAGCGTCTCGTATTTCGCCCCGTCCCGGGTCAGGATCGGTCGGGTTGATCTACACTTGAAGCGGGAACTACGCAAAAAGTCGTAGAGCGCGTTCATTCCTTTTTGACATTTGATAATATCCTTATTCCTGCCGGTCATTAGCTAATCGATGCCAGGCATAAGTACAACTCAAAAATAATTCAGGAGAACGTCTATGAACGGGCCAGTCAGGTACCTGTCTCTGGTCGGTGCATTGTTGGTCAGCGCATCCGCCCTGGCTCAGGGTAACCCCGAGCAGGGCAAGCAACTGGTAATGCAGGGTGACGGCAGCGGCGCCCCTTGCATGGCGTGCCACGGCCAGGACGGTGGCGGCAATAACGCCGGTGGTTTCCCCAGGCTGGCGGGCCTGGACGAGAACTATCTCGCCAAGCAGATGCGCGATTACAACAGCGGTTCCCGCACCAGCCCTATCATGCAGCCGAACGTTGATAACTTTTCCGATCAGCAGTTGCAGGATATTGCCGCCTATTACGCGGCCATGCCGGTTCCCGCCACCAAGGCGCCTGCGGCCGATGATGCGCTGATGGCCCAGGGCGAGAAACTCGCGCTGCAGGGCGACTGGGACAATTACATTCCGCCTTGCTCGTCCTGCCATGGTCCGGATAACGGCGGCATGGGAGATGTCTTCCCGGGTATTGCCGGTCAGCATCCCAATTACATTGCCAGCCAGCTTCGCGCCTGGCAGGCAGGTAGCCGCAGCAACGATCCCAACAATCTCATGGTTGCCGTCGCCGAGCGGCTGACCGATCAGCAAATCACTGCCGTAGCGGCGTGGCTGGGCGCCCAGCCGGCATCCGCTGCCAAGGGAGGCAAGTAACATGAATTTCGCTCGCGTTCTCCCGTTTATCGCCGTATTGCCGCTGGCTGCAGCGGTTCAGGCGGCCGACCCGGTGGTGCCGGTAAACCTCCCTGAACCGAAAGAAGGCCAGTACGTTCACAATGCCCCCACGGTTGATGACCTGATGGCGGATGAAAGCATTCATCCCGAGCTCAAGAAAGTCATCCTCAAGGGCCGAGACATGTTCATGAACACCCAGCAGTACCGTGGTGAGTACGTGTTCAATGACATGAACTGCAAGTCCTGCCACATGGGGGAAGGGCGCAAGAACTGGTCGGGCCCGATCTGGCCGGCTGCGACCACCCTGCCGGACTTCCGCGGCAAGAACGGCCACGTCAATTCGCTGGAAGAGCGGATCGCCGGTTGCTTCTCCTTCTCGATGAACGGCACACCGCCCGCCTATGGCAGTGACGACATGCTGGCCATGCTGGCCTATCACCAGTGGCTGGCCAAGGACGCCCCGGTTTATGAGAAGAACATTGCCGGGCGCGGCTTCAACAGCTTGGGTAACAAGCTGCCGGAGCTGAGCTACGAGCAGGGGGAGAAGGTGTACCAGGACAACTGCGCCATCTGCCACGGTGCCGACGGTCAGGGTCAGAAGAAGGATGGCCAGGTGGTGTTTCCCGCCCTGTGGGGGGACAACTCCTACAACTGGGGTGCCGGTATGACCCGGATCTTCACCGCGGCCTCGTTCATCAAGAACAACATGCCGCTGGGCAAGCCGGGCTCGCTGAGCGACCAGGAAGCCTGGAACGTGGCCTACTTCGTGAACTCCCAGGAGCGCCCGCAGGACCCGCGCTACACCGGTGATGTAAAGGAAACCCGTGAGAAGTTCCTGAACTTCCACAAGCACACCACCTACGGCACCGAAGTGAACGGTAAACTGTTGGGTGACCACGATAATACCGGCAGCAAGCCGTTTCTGAAGCCGGACGTGCTGCGCCCGCGGACCTTTGACTGATTGATCTAGCCCGGCCTTGAGCCGCCTCCGGAGTCGGATCCGACTCCGGAGTTTTCCTGCCCCGAAGTCTCCTCCGGACAACATTTCGTCAGACAATCCGTTTCTTGATCTGCTGCTGTGACCTGGCTCACTCAAATGGGCCCCTGACCTTGTTTATAGTGTGCAGGTGGCAATGCCACCACCCTGACTGAAAGACCCGGAGCATGGGTCGCCAAAACCATAAACGGCAGGGTGAAACACGTTTCAGAGACACGACGACATGAAGCAGGAAGCGAGACAATACGCTGTCCTGACACCGGTTTGCCTGGCTGTGGCAGCCCTTTGGGTGCCCGTTTGCCAGGCCGAGCTCAAGCCGATCTCCGATGCGGAGATGAGCCGGGTGCAGGGGCAGGCATTGATGTCAGTTGAAAAGCTCGTGGGTGTGCCCCACGAATTTACCCGTGTGACCTTCAACATGGATTCCGAACTGAAGGTCAGCGCAGATTCCGTAACCCTGGGTGGCGACGCCGCTGGCGCCGATATTGCCATTGATAATCTCGCCCTGGGCCACGTTTCCACCGATGCCAGCCGCACCCAGATTGATGGCAAGACCTACGCCGTGGGGGAAGTGGTGCCGTTCTGGGGCGCAGATCCCTATCTGGAGCTTGCCGAAGTTGACGGTGAACTTGCCGGGTTCCGCTTTGGTTTTGGCCAGGCGCGGGGCACGGTGTCTGCGGATATGAACAGCTTCAGTGGCACTATCGGCCTGAAGATCCTCGATGCCAACGGCACGCCGCAGGACGCCACCCTGTTTGACGGCCTGACCCAGGCCACCGCCAATCGGGCAACCCATATCGGTCTGGCCGATACCGCGACGGATTGCGCCAGCGGTACCCAGTGTTCGCCACTGACCGCGCTGCAGAGCCTGGAGGTGGGCACCGACAACGGTGATGGCACGGTGGGTTTTACCGATGACTTCTTTCTGTCGTTCCAGCGGGAGGGGGTAGAGTGGCAGGATCTCGACGGCAGCCGGCTGATCAACGTCGGTCGTGGCGTATCTGTCAATCTTCCCACCAGCATGACGATTGACCTGCAAACACTGCAGACCGGGATTCCCCGGGAACAGACCAGTTACATCGAGCAGGGCACGAACATTTTCTAGCCGGTGGCTTCGTTGCGCCCGGTCCGGCACGTTCAGCTCCGGGCCGGGTTTCTGCTAGACTGCGCCGCAACCTGATCAACAATCACCGGCGCAGGAGCTGCAGGCAGTGATCCGCTCTTTCTACTGGCATGACTACGAAACCTTCGGTGTAGACCCGGTCCACGACCGCCCGTCCCAGTTTGCCGGGGTGCGCACCGATGCCGACCTCAATATTATCGAGGATCCGCTGGTCATCTACTGCAAGCCGGCCGACGATTACCTGCCGTCCCCCGAGGCCTGCCTGATTACCGGCATAACCCCCCAGAAAGCACTGGAAGATGGCTATCCCGAGGCGGAATTCATCGCCCGCATCAATGAGGCCTTCAGTCAGCCCGGGACCTGTGTGGTGGGCTATAACAGCTTGCGCTTTGACGACGAAGTCACCCGTCACACCCTGTACCGCAATCTCCGTGACCCCTATGCCCGGGAATGGCAGAACGGCAATTCCCGCTGGGACATCATCGATATGGTGCGGCTGACCTATGCCTTGCGCCCGGAGGGTATCAACTGGCCGCGCAAGGACGATGGCAGCCCCAGCTTCCGGCTGGAGGAGCTGACCGCGGCCAATGGTATCAGCCACGAAAGTGCCCACGATGCCATGTCGGACGTGCAGGCCACTATTGCCGTGGCCAGGCTGATCCGGCAGAAGCAGCCCCGGCTGTTCGACTTTGTGCTGCAGAACAAGGACAAACACTCCGCCCGCGCCATGCTGGATACCACCACCATGAAGCCGGTGTTCCATATTTCGGCCAAGTACCCGGCCAGCCGGGGCTGTTGCGCCATGGTGGCGCCGGTGGCGGAGCATCCCACCAACAAGAACCTGGTGATTGTCTACGATTTGCGGGAAGACCCGAGCGAGCTGCTGCAAGCAACGCCGGAGCAGATCCGCGAGCGGGTGTTCACCTCCCAGGCAGAGCTGGGTGAGGGCGTCAGCCGATTTCCCCTGAAAGGCGTCCAGCTCAACAAGTGTCCGGTGCTGGCGCCGGCCACCATGCTCAAGAGTCTGTCAGCGGAGCGTCTGGAAGAGCTGGAGCTGGACGGCGAAAAATTGCGGGCGCACCTCACCATGCTGCGTCAGGTTCCGGACATGCCGGCCCGCATCGCCCAGGCCTTTGACCACGCCTTTGAAGGCGATCTCACCGATCCCGACGAACAGCTATATGCCGGCGGCTTTATCAGCAAGACCGACCGGGAAAAACTGGACTGGCTGCTGACCCAACCGGTGGACAGCCTTGGCGAGCAGACCCTGCGCTTCGACGATCCTCGACTCGAGGAAATGCTGTTCCGCTACCGCGCCCGCAACTATCCGGAAACCCTGATTTCCGAGGAGCAGGAACAGTGGGAGCAGTTCCGCCAGCAGCGGCTGATGCACCCGAAGAAAGGCTGGCGTTCCCTGGAAGCCTACTTCAAGCTGCTCCAGCGGCTGGCTCAGGACCCGGAGCTGCCGCCGGAAAAGCAGCATGTCCTGGAAGAGCTTCATCTCTACGGCGAATCCCTGATTCCCTACGTCTGAGCGGGCAGGGTGCGGGGCCTGCTTTCCGCCAATAGCCATTACGCCTGCGCTCCCGTACAATGTGCGGCTTATTTTCGTTACATCCATTCTGTTCAGTCTGGAGCAAGGGCATGTCTGAGATCAAAAAGGTGGTGCTGGCCTATTCCGGTGGCCTGGATACCTCGGTAATCGTTCGCTGGTTGCAGGATACCTACAACTGTGAGGTAGTGACTTTCACTGCCGACATCGGTCAGGGTGAGGAAGTGGAGCCGGCCCGCGCCAAGGCGGAAGCGCTGGGCGTCAAGGAAATCTACATCGAGGACCTGCGCGAGGAGTTTGTGCGCGATTACGTCTTCCCGATGTTCCGTGCCAACACCATTTACGAAGGCGAGTACCTGCTGGGTACCTCCATTGCCCGTCCGCTGATTGCCAAGCGTCTGGTGGAAATCGCCAATGAGACCGGTGCCGACGCCATCTCCCACGGTGCGACCGGCAAGGGTAACGACCAGGTCCGTTTCGAGCTGGGTGCTTACGCGCTCAAGCCGGGTGTCAAGGTGATTGCGCCCTGGCGCGAGTGGGATCTGAACTCCCGCGAGAAGCTGCTGAAGTACTGCGAAGAGCGCAATATCCCGGTGGAGATGAAGAAGGGCAAGTCCCCTTACTCCATGGATGCCAACCTGCTGCACATCTCCTATGAAGGCATCAACCTGGAAGACCCCTGGGCCGAGGCCGAGGAAGATATGTGGCGCTGGAGCGTGTCTCCGGAAGCGGCTCCGGATCAGCCAACCTACGTTGAGCTGACCTACCGCAAGGGCGACATCGTTGCTGTTGACGGCCAGGAATTGAAGCCCCACGAGGTGCTGGAAACCCTCAACAAGCTGGCGGGTGAGAACGGTGTTGGCCGTCTCGACATCGTCGAGAACCGCTACGTGGGTATGAAGTCCCGCGGTTGCTACGAAACCCCGGGCGGAACCATCATGCTGCGTGCCCACCGCGCCATCGAGTCCATCACCCTGGACCGCGAAGTGGCCCACCTGAAGGACAGCCTGATGCCGCGCTACGCAGAGGTCATCTACAACGGCTACTGGTGGTCGCCGGAGCGTGAGGCGCTGCAGGCACTGATCGACCAGACCCAGACCTACGTCAATGGAACGGTTCGCCTGAAGCTCTACAAGGGTAACGTGGATGTGGTTGGCCGTAAGTCTGACGACTCCCTGTTCGATGAGAAGATTGCCACCTTTGAGGAAGACCAGGGCGCCTACAACCAGAAGGATGCGGAAGGCTTCATCAAGCTGAACGCCCTGCGGTTGCGGATTGCTGCCGGTAAAGGCCGCAAGCTCTAAGACCTGGGCTTTATGCCGGACCAAGGCCGGTGCAGGCTTCCTGCACCGGCCTTGGCCGTTCAGGCCTTTGGATTTGTTCTGGCTTGACGAAATTCTCCGGGTGTCTGCCCGGTAACCGCCTTGAATTTTCGGTGAAACGACGTGGTTTCACTGTATCCCAACCGCAGTGCTATATCCGGAATGGCGAGTTCGCTGTTGCCAAGATAGTCCTCCGCCATTTTCTGCCGCACTTCGTCCAGAAGTTTCTGGTAAGACACGCCTTCCTGACCGAGTTTGCGCTGCAGCGTCCGGCTGGTCATGCCGAGGTGCTCCGCCACCATGTCCTGCCGGGTAATGCCCTGGAGCAGTTGCTGACGGATGCTGTGCCTGACCCTGGATGCCAGCTTGCTGCCGCTGTCCAGGGAGGCCAGTTGGTTCAGGGCGTGGGCTTCGAGGGTTTTGCGCAGCAGCGGGTCGGGCTGGCGCAGGGGCGTGTCCAGGAGTGCCCGGTGGAGCAGAATGGCGTCTTCGGTTGACCCGAAAATCACCGGGCATCCCCACCGTCTGGCATAGTCCTGCAGCCGTGACTCACCAGGGGACTGTCGTTGCAGCTGTACCTCGGTGGGTGAGGTGAGTGGATCGTCTGCCAGCCAGCGGGCGTAGGTGATCCAGGACGCGAAGACGTTGTCCACCATTTGCGGGCGCACTTGCGGGTCGGTGTAGTTGCAATGCCAGACCAGGCGGATGTGGTCGCCGGAGAGTGACATCCGGGTGGTTCCCATATCGCCGACCAGTTTTTCGAACGGTGCGATGCGTGCGACTGCCTCGCCCAGGGTGGCGCAGCTCATGGTGATGTAGCCGAGCACGCTCCAGGAACCGGGCTGGACGAAATCCCCGGTTTCAAGGCCCAGCAGCGGGTTGTCGGTCTGTTCGCAGAGCAGGCGGATAAAGTGCTGAAAGCGGTCACCTTCGATACGGCCCTCGTCACTTTCCAGGATGGCAGTATCGAGTCCGCTTGCGCGGAACAGCGGGGCGATGTCGATGCCGGCGGTGGTAGCGGCACGGACATACTGGCGAAGGGCGGCAACGGAAGCGGTTCCGAGATCATTCATGGGTGCTGGTGCGTCTGGAGTTCTTGTTGATCCCCAGTATACCCAAACCCTGTGCCGGTTGGGCACGGTGCGCTATGGCACTGCGGCACTGTCCGGTCTGCCCGCTTGTCTGCTTGCAGAAAACAAAAAAGCCAGCTGGATAGCTGGCTCAAAATAAGGAAAGAACGAAAGTGCCTGAAAAATTCGTTAATCCGGTGGATCATTTCCCCATTTGGCGGCGGAGGTACAACACGGCTCCTCCGCCATGGGGGATACTGCTTGAATCCACAGTTAAAGAATACGACTGCCGTTCTTCAAAGTCTGTTCGTGATGTGTGTCACGTTGTTACCGTTTGTTGATCAAACTCTGTGCGCCTTGTTCACGCTTCTGCCATAACGTCGGGAACCACTTCGGTGAAGCGTCGTGTTTCGTAGGCGTCCATCAGGCCTTTCAGCGCAGCCCGCTCTGCATCGGATACTGAGGGCGTACCATGCTGGGCGTCGGAACGGCACAGCACCATGCCGGCTTCCACCGAGACATAGCCGACACTGGTTTTCAGGGCCTTGTGATTGATGCCGTCGAAGATTCGCCGGAAGGCGGTGGTGGAGCACTGCTCGCTGTTGGGGAAGTAGGCGACGATGGCAAACTGGTTTTCCCCGACGCGGCACAGTACGTCCATGGGGCGGATCAGGTGGTTCAGGCGGCGGGCAATGCCGACCGCCAGTTCGGCCATCACCGATGGCGGATGTTTCCGCTGGAGCTCCTGCCAGTTGCGGATGCCACACATTACATAGGCTGAAGCACCGCCGCGGGACTCGGCCTGGCGCAGGGATTTGCCAAGGTGTTCGCGGGCGTAGCGCTGGTTGCACAGGCCAGTTTCCAGGTCGATGATGTTGGCGCTCTCCAGTACCCGGATGTTCTGCACCAGCAGGGAGTTCGTCCGCAGCAGGGTGTTCTGGCGTTCCGCGGTGCGGTCGGCGGCAAACACCCGCGGGATCAGTTGCTTGCTCATGTCCGACTTGTAGATGAAATCATCGACACCGCGGTCAAAGGCCTCCGCCAGGGCGTCAACACTCTCCCGCGCGGTCAGCAGAATGACATAGGTATAGTGGTTGGTCAGCTCGTCCTGCTGACGGACCCGGTCCGTCAGCTCCAGGCCGTCCATTTCGGGCATCAGCCAGTCAGCAATCAGCACGCTGACTGCCCGTTGCTCCATCTGTTCAAGGGCCGCAGGCGCATTATTGACCACTCGCACATCGCTGTAGCCGGCGGCACGCAGCGTGCGGCTGACCACCATGCTGCTGAATTTGGCGTCATCCACTACCAGTATGGGCAGGTCCTGATTTGGCATCGTCTACTACTCACCAGTCCATTGTCAGATGCGGTGCCGCGTCGGTCTTGGTATGCTTTGGCACCTTGAGTAACGCGCAGTGCATACTTGTCGCAACCGGCGTCAGAACCCCGAGTATAGGTATTCGCGGGCAGGCTACTGTGCGTTAATGAGCAAACATGCGGATTGATGAGTGGCCGGATCCCCCTGGTGTGACGGCCTCCGCATTTTCGGAGCCCTGGATATGCCCTCTTTTGACATTGTTTCTGAAATCGACATGCACGAAGTCACCAACGCGGTGGATCAGGCAAAGCGTGAGCTTGGCAACCGCTGGGACTTCAAGAATGTGGAAGCCGACATCGAACTTGCCGACGGCACCATCACCATCAGCGCGGAACAGGAGTTCCAGCTGGAGCAGCTGATGGATATGCTGCGGATGACCTTTGCCAAGCGCAACATCGACAGTCGCGCACTGACCGAGGATGGCGAGAGCAAATCGGGCAAGCTGGTCAAACAGCACCTCAAGCTCAAACAGGGTATTGAAACGGATATGGCGAAGAAGATCGTCAAGATGATCAAGGACGCCAAAATGAAGGTGCAGGCCGCCATCCAGGGTGACAAGGTGCGGGTGACCGGCAAGAAGCGCGACGACCTGCAGGAGGCGATCGCGCTGCTGCGGGAGGCGGAGCTGGACCTGCCGCTGCAGTTCAACAATTTCCGCGACTGAGCCCGGAGCACGATCATTCAGTTACGTCCCAATCCCGGCCTGATCCGGGAATTCGTCTGGACCTACACCCGCTGGCAGGTGCTTGCACTGCTGTTTCTCGGCTTCTCGGCAGGCCTGCCGTTTCTGCTGGTGTTTTCCACGCTCAACGCCCGCCTGGCGGATGTCGGCGTGGAAACCGCCACCATCGGCTTTTTCAGCTGGCTTGGCATTACTTACTCCATCAAGGTGTTCTGGGCACCGGTGGTGGACCGGCTGAAGCTGCCGCTGCTGGACCGCTTGCTGGGCAAGCGCCGCAGCTGGATGTTGCTGGCTCAGGCCGGCATCGCCAGCGGGCTGTACCTGATGGCCCATGTCGATGCCACCGCCGCCCCGCAAATGATGGCCTTGTGTGGCCTGCTGGTGGCCTTCTCGTCTGCGACCCAGGATGTGGCCATCGACGCCTATCGCATTGAAATTGCCGAGGAGCGATTGCAGGCGGCACTGGCGGCCACTTATATCTTCGGATACCGGCTGGCGCTGCTGGTGGCGGGGGCTGGGGCACTTTACCTGGCCGAGTTCTGGTCCTGGCAGGTGTCCTACGAAATCATGGCGCTGCTGGTCGGGGTCGGGGTGGTTACCGTGCTGCTGGTGAAAGAACCCCGGGTCAATCACTTCGCTGCAGCTGCAGACATTGCCCGGGCGGTGGAGCAGGAGGCCGCCAAACGCACCCATCTGCCGCCGCGGCTGGCAAAGCTGACCGGCTGGTTCTACGCCGCCGTTGCCGGCCCGTTTCTGGATTTCTTCAAGCGTTACAAGGAACTCTCGGTCGCCATCCTGGTGCTGGTGGCGGTCTACCGGATTGCCGATATCTCCATGGGCGTGATGGCCAATCCCTTCTACCTGGATTTCATGGGCTTCTCCAAGACCCAGGTGGCGGATGTCACCAAAATCTTCGGGTTCTTCATGACCATTGCCGGCTCAGTGCTTGGCGGGGTACTGGTGATGCGCCACGGAGTCCGGCGGATTCTGCTGCTGGGTGCCGTCATGACCGCGGCCACCAACCTGCTGTTTGTGTTGATCGCCCAGCAGCCGCCCGACATCGTTACCCTGGCAGTAGTGGTCAGTGCCGACAACCTGAGCGGGGGCATTGCCAACGTGGCGTTGATTGCCTGGCTGTCCAGCATGACCAGTGCGTCCTTTACCGCGACCCAGTATGCGTTGTTCAGCTCTTTGATGACGCTGCCGGGCAAGTTCATCGGCGGCTTTTCAGGGGTGGTGGTGGCGGGATTCGGCTATGCCGAGTTTTTTGTGGTGTCGGCGATCATGGGCGTGCCGGCCATTTTGCTGGCGCTTTACCTGCTGAAGCATGGCAGCCGGCTGGATAGCCTGGCGCCGGTCAAGGCGTCCAGCGATAACGGCTCATCGATACCCGACCATTGACCACCTCAACCCCATCCTGGCGCAGCAGGTCCACCTGGCGCTCGTAGGCCGGGGAGCCGGGCGGGAAGGCAATCTGTCCGGTACTGCGCAGTACCCGGAACCAGGGCACCGAATGCCCCGCGGGAAGCTTGCCGAGCGCGCGCCCGACAAACCGCGCCTGTCGCCCGAGGCCTGCCATGGCAGCTATCTGGCCGTAACTGGCAACCATGCCGGCCGGTATGGCCAGCACCACCTGCCAGATCTTCTGTTCCCGGGTGGGTTCGGTGGCTGTGTCCCGGTCTGGTTGCATGGTGGGCTCCTGCTAACTGGGCAGCCGGAGCAGGGGGTAATCGCCGTTGCTCCGGCTGACTGTCTACTCCGGTGACGATCATCCCGGCACGGAAAGCACCGCGCCGGGACGGCGACAGGTCAGATACGCAGGGCGCCGTCGACCTCGATCATCCGGCCGGACAGGTAATCATTCTCGAAGATAAACGCCGCGGCGTGGGCGATCTCCTGGGGCTTGCCCATCCGCTTGAGGGGAATGCCCGCGGTCATTTTTTCGAGGGCCTCCGGCTTCATGGACGCAGTCATTTCGGTCTCGATAAAGCCCGGGGCAATGCCGGCGCAGCGGATGCCGTAGCGGGCAAGCTCCTTGGCCCAGACCGGCACCAGCGCGGAAACCCCGGCCTTGGCGGCAGAGTAGTTGCTCTGGCCCATGTTGCCGGCGCGGGAGATGGAAGCGATGTTGATGATCGCGCCCTGGTCGCCGTTACGGATCATCTGGGTCGCCGCCTCGCGACCACACAGGAAAACGCCGGTAAGGTTGACGTCGATTACTGCCTGCCACTGGGCCAGTTCCATGCGGCCGGTGATCTCGCCGTCTTTCGATTTAACCATCAGGCCGTCACGGAGGATGCCGGCGTTGTTGACCAGGCCGTTCAGCTGGCCGAAGTCCGCCACAATTGCCGCGAAGGTTTTCTCTACGTCTTCTTCTTTTGCCACGTTGCACACGTACGCCCTGGCATCGCCACCCGCCTGCTTGCAGGCTGCTGCGGCTTCCTCAAGTTTCTCCGGCATCAGGTCAATCAGTGCCAGCTTCGCGCCTTTTGCAGCGAGGTACTCAGCCATGGCACGGCCGAGACCCTGGCCGCCACCGGTAATTGCAATCACGGAATCTTGAAGTTTCATGTTTTGCCCTAAAGTTAGGTATCAGGTGTTTTACAGTTTCAGCTGCGGTTATTGTGTGCCCGATTGGCTGTCAGCCTTGTTGTTGTCTGATCGGCGGCCAGTATACCAGACCGCGTCAATCCCACATCGGAAAGTAGGTTCCGGATGTCCGTATTCCTGTTGCTTTTCATCATAATGCCGATCGTCGAGATGACGATCCTGATCAAGGTTGGCACCGTCATCGGCGCCCTCAATACCGTCGGGCTGGTCCTGCTGACGGCCGTGGTTGGCGCCTGGCTGCTGCGCCAGCAGGGTCTGGCGACCCTGTTGCGGGCCAATCAGCGCCTCAACAGTGGCGAACTGCCGGCGCAGGAAGTTGCCGAGGGCCTGATTCTTGCCATAGGCGGCGCGTTGTTGCTGACCCCCGGATTTGTTACTGACACCATCGGCCTGCTTTGCCTGGTACCGGGCACCCGTCACTGGCTGGCCGGTCAGGCACTGAAGCGCATGGTGGTCAGCGGCCAGGCCCGCAGTTTCCACTTTACCGCGGGAGGGCGGGATCCTTTTGGGGGCAAAGGGCCCTTCGGTCCGCAGAGCCCGTTTGACCGCCATGGCCCGTTCAATCACGACCCGTCCGGGCGCGATGATGACGTCATTGAGGGCGAGTACCGGGACGAGACCGATCGGGGTAACGATCGCATCGAAAAAAAGTGAAAAAATTTTGGTCCGGGGCGTTGAAAACCCCTGTACCACCCCCACATACATCACACAAGTTTGTCGCGGGCTGATAACCGCTTGAAAACAGATGGTTAAAGGCCCCGGCTTTTAACGCAACCATCATTGCCAAACCTAACGTGACTATTGGAGAACCGAGCAATGAAAATTCGTCCGCTACACGATCGTGTTGTAGTACGCCGTAAGGAAGAAGAAGAGAAGACTGCGGGTGGCATCGTGCTGCCGGGTAACGCCAAGGAAAAGCCGTCCCAGGGCGAAGTAATCGCCGTGGGCAATGGCCGGATTCTCGACAACGGTGAAACCCGTGCGCTGGCGGTCAAGGTAGGTGACACCGTGGTATTCGGCCAGTATGCCGGCAACACCGTTAAAGTCGACGGTGAAGACCTGCTCATCATGAGCGAGAGCGACATCTACGGCGTGCTTGAGTGATATCACGGCACGTTTGAGTAACGAATCCAATTGGGTTTAACGAACAGGAATAGACAGTTATGGCAGCAAAAGACGTTAAATTCGGTGATAGCGCCCGCAAGCGCATGGTCGCAGGTGTCAACATCCTCGCGGACGCAGTCAAGGTAACCCTCGGCCCGAAAGGCCGTAACGTAGTGCTGGACAAGTCCTTCGGCGCTCCGACCGTCACCAAGGACGGCGTATCCGTCGCCAAGGAAATCGAGCTGAAAGACAAGTTCGAGAACATGGGCGCCCAGATGGTCAAGGAAGTTGCTTCCCAGACCAACGACAAGGCCGGTGACGGTACTACCACCGCGACCGTTCTGGCCCAGGCTATCGTTAACGAAGGTATCAAGGCCGTTACTGCCGGCATGAACCCGATGGACCTGAAGCGCGGCATCGACAAGGCGACTGCCGCTGCCGTCGAGGCCATCCGTGACATGTCCAAGCCCTGTGATGACAGCCGCAACATCGCCCAGGTTGGCACCATCTCTGCCAACGGCGACGAGACCATTGGCAAGATCATCGCCGACGCCATGGAGCGTGTAGGCAAAGAAGGCGTCATCACGGTTGAAGAAGGTCGTGGCCTGGAAGACGAGCTGGACGTGGTTGAAGGTATGCAGTTCGATCGCGGCTACCTGTCTCCATACTTCATCAACAACCAGGACAACATGGCGGCCGAGCTGGATGACCCGTACATGCTGCTGGTCGACAAGAAGATCTCCAACATCCGCGAACTGCTGCCGGTGCTGGAATCTGTCGCCAAGGCTGGCAAGCCGCTGATGATCATCGCTGAAGATATCGAAGGCGAAGCGCTGGCTACCCTGGTGGTGAACAACATGCGCGGTATCGTGAAGGTGGCTGCTGTGAAGGCGCCTGGCTTCGGTGACCGTCGCAAGGAAATGCTGCAGGACATCGCCATCCTGACCGGTGGTACCGTGATCTCCGAGGAAGTCGGCCTGACCCTCGAGAACACCACCCTGGATGACCTGGGCACTGCCAAGCGCATCAATATCACCAAGGAAAACACCACCATCATTGATGGTGCCGGTGCCCAGGCTGATATCGAAGCCCGCGTTGAGCAGATCCGCAAGCAGATCGAAGACAGCTCTTCCGATTACGATCGCGAGAAGCTGCAGGAGCGTGTTGCCAAGCTGGCTGGCGGTGTTGCCGTCATCAAGGTAGGCGCTGGCTCTGAAGTGGAAATGAAAGAGAAGAAGGCCCGCGTTGAAGACGCCCTGCACTCTACCCGCGCTGCGGTTGAAGAGGGTATCGTGGCCGGTGGTGGTGTAACCCTGATCCGCGCCCTGGCTGCGCTGGACAAGGTTGATGCCATCAACGAAGAGCAGAAGGCTGGCGTTAACATCCTGCGTCGCGCCATGGAAGCTCCGCTGCGTCAGATCGTGACCAACGCTGGTGGTGAAGCCTCCGTTGTGGTTGCCAAGATCCGCGAAGGCGAAGGCTCCTTCGGTTACAACGCGGCCACTGAGGCTTATGGCGACATGCTCGAGATGGGCATCCTCGACCCGGCCAAGGTAACCCGTTCTGCGCTCCAGGCAGCAGCTTCCGTTGCGTCCCTGATCATCACCACCGAAGCGATGGTGACCGATCTGCCGGACGACGAGAAAGCGGGCGGCATGCCTGACATGGGCGGAATGGGCGGAATGGGAGGCATGGGCGGCATGATGTAATGCCCCCGGCACCTTCCCGTATCCCGTTCAGGGATATGGCCTGAAATGCCTGAAAAACCCCGCGCCGGTTCACACTGGTGCGGGGTTTTTTTATGTCTATGTCATGAACTTGCCCAACGCCTTTGTTAGACTCGGCTTCCATCCCGACAATGTTCCGTAGCCTTCTATGACAGACGCCCCGACAAAGCGATTTCTCCGGCCCGGCAAACTGGCCTTGCTGATCCTTCTGGGCGTGCTGGTCTACTTCTGTGCTCTTGTGGTGCTGATACCTGCCGGTTGGGTCTGGCAACAGGCGTCGTCCCGCGTGGTACTGCCGCCCCAGGTCCAGATTCACCAGGTTTCCGGTAAGGTCTGGGCGGGTGCTGCGGTGGCCAGTGTCCAGGGGATTCCGGTTCAGCTGGACTGGCGTCTGGGACTGCCATCGTTGTCGGGCCTGACCCTGCCCGTCAGGTTTGATGCCCGCACCGCCCAATCGTCGCTGCAGGGTAATCTGGAGGTCGCCTGGCCGGCGTCTGCCAGGCTGAACGCCCGTGGCAGTGTTCATGTTCCTGAATTTGAAACCTTGATCCGGCAAAGTGGCGGCGCCATGCTGGAAGGGGATATTGCCATTGACCGGCTGCAACTGGAGCTGACCGACCGGAAAATCCGGCAGGCGTCCGGTTACGGCCGCTGGCCAGGTGGTATGGTGACCTGGCCGATGGGAGCACAGACCGGTTCGGCCCGCTTCCCTCCCATGGAGGCTACCCTGGATTCCGCCGCCAACGGGGTTGCGCTGACGGTCATGGAGCAGGGAGGCGGGGGGCCTGCTGCGGTCGCCAACATTCTGGCGAATGGCATGCTGGAATTGCGGGTGTTCAAGCGGATGGTGGATCTCGCGGGCCAGCCCTGGTCGGGGGCCGCAAGCCCGGATGATGTCATCTTCAGTGTCCGGCAGCCCTTGCTGCCGGGAGGCAGGTTGTGATGGCGAAAGTGCAGTCGAGAGTGCGGTCGAGAGTGCAGTCGAGAGTGCCATCGAAAGTGCCGTCGGTCACGTTGGCCCGTGCATCGCGCTGGTTGGCCAACCTCCTGCTGGCGGGATTGGTGGTCTACCTGGCCGTCGTGCTGGCCCGGGTAAGCTGGCTTGTGGCCTGGCAGGACCGGCCATTGGCACCGGTGACCTCACAACCGGCTGGCGCCTCGGGTGCGCGTCTCGCGGGGCAGTCGCTGGCGGCTTACGAACTGTTCGGGCGGCCACAGGGGCAGGCCCGGGTAGCGGATGTGGTTCGCGAGGCGGCACCGAAAACCCGCCTGAAGTTACGGCTGGAGGGTGTGCTGCTGGCGGAGCGTCCGGAGGAGTCCGGTGCTATAGTTGCAGGATCGGATGGCGAAACGGCGCACTATCGGGTGGGCGACATGTTGCCCGGCAATGCCGAGCTTGCCGAGGTCGAACCCAGCCAGATCCTGATTCGCCGCAACGGCAAGTATGAGACCCTCACCTTCGAGGAGTCGGTTGCCACCGGAATGGTCGAGGAAGCACCGGTTGAGCAGGTTCGCGACAACAGTCCGGACGCGTTCCTGGCGGATGCCCGGGAGCGGCTGGACAGCCAGGGTGCCCAGGCACTCGCCACCTACGGCCTGAAGCCGGCAGAAGAAGGTGGGTCCTCCGGCTATGTGTATGATGGTTCGAATGCCTTGCTGAATGCGGTTAACCTCAAGTCGGGGGATGTCATTACCGCGGTCAATGGTCAGCCGCTGGGGGACCTGCAGCAAGACATGATGTTGCTAGAGAGCTGGCGTAATGAAGCCCAGCTGATGATCGAGATCCAGCGTGACGGCGCCACCATGACCGTCACTTACGCCATTCCTGAACAGTGGCGTTGAGGTTATAAGCAGAGTACGTCGCCAGGGTTCAGGAAGGGTGGCGGGAACAATTAAAACACCAGGCTGTGGCCGCCGCTGACGGCAGTTGCAGGTTCATCGATACAGGACGAAATCGTTAGATGCTTAATCACAAAACTTCCTTGTTCCGGGCCCTTGCGCTGGTCCTGCTGTTGCCTCTGCTGTCCGTGGCTTACGGTCAGGAAGGCACCTGGCGGCTTAATCTGAAGGACGCGGATATCCGGGCCTTTGTGACCCAGGTTGCCGACATCACCGGATACAGTTTTGTGGTGGACCCGCGGGTTAAAGGCAAGGTGACGGTGCTGTCCAGTGCTCCGATGAACAAGGATGAAATCTACGATCTGTTCCTTGCGGTGTTGCAGGTCCATGGCTTTACCGCAATCCCGGGCGAGGAAGTCATCAAGGTGGTGCAGCAGGTGGATGCCAAGCAATCCGCCGAGTCCCTCGATCGTTTTCCGTCGGTGCCCTCCGAACAACTGATAACCCGGGTTATCCAGGTCAACAACGCCAATGCTTTGGAGCTGGTGCCCATCCTCCGCCCGCTGGTGGCGAAGTACGGTCACCTGGCCGGCGTCGCTGCGGCCAACGCGCTGATTGTCAGCGACCATGCCGCCAACATCCGCCGCATCGAAGATATCGTGCGGGAGCTGGACAGTCCGTCCAAGTACGAAGTAGAAGTTATCCAGCTCCGCGAGGCTTGGGTCGGGGATATGGTCAAGCTGTTGCAGGAACTGGCACCGGATGAAATCGGCAAGCCGGGCGGAGCCGACGTTGCCCGCAAGTACAGCGTCACCGCCGACGAGCGCAGCAACCGGTTGATCCTGCGGGGTGACCAGACCTTCCGCGACAAGATGCGCGGCCTGATCCGCAAACTGGATCAGCCCTCCGCAACCGGTGGTACCACCAAGGTAATCCGCCTCAAGCACGCCGATGCCAAGACGCTGACCGAGATTCTCAAAGGGGTGATGGGTGAGCTGGCCAAGGAGGCCCCGGGTGCGGGGGGTACCGCCCAGGGGGCGAGCTCCGCCACCCGCCAGACCGCCTTCTCGATTTTTGCCGACGAAGGCCTGAACGCCCTGGTCATTCGTGGCGAGCCTTCCATGATGCAGGAAGCCGAGCTGATCGTCAGTCAGCTGGATGTGCGCCGGGCCCAGGTGCTGATCGAGGCCGCGATTGTCGAGATCAGTGACGAGCTGGGTGAAGACCTGGGTATCCAGCTCGCTGTCGGTGACGAATCCGGTGGATCCACCCCGGTAGCCGGGACCAACTTTACCAACGTGGGCCGCAGCCTCGGAGAAGTGCTCTCGGCGCTGCTGACTGACTCACTGATTACCCCGGCCGCCGGCGGTATCACCGTGGGCGCCGGTGAGCGTGACAAGAATGGCGTGTCCTGGGGGGTGCTGCTGCAGGCGCTGTCCACCTCCGCGGCGGCTAACCTGTTGTCCACGCCGAGCATTATTACCCTGGATAACCAGGAGTCCGAGATCATCGTCGGCCAGAACGTGCCGTTCCGTACCGGCCAGTCAACCACCACGGGCGACGGCCTGAGCAACCCGTTCACCACCATCGAGCGCCGGGATATCGGTCTGACCCTCAAGGTTACCCCGACCATCAGCGAAGACGGCCTGGTCCGGCTGGTGGTGGAGCAGACCACCGAGGATGTGGCGGAGAGCATCGAAAACGCCTCCGACATCGTCACCAACAAGCGCGAAATCAAGACCACGGTGCTGGCGGACGACGGCGAGACGATTGTGCTTGGTGGCCTGATCAAGGACGACTACCAGGTCAGCAAGAGCAAGGTGCCGCTGCTGGGGGATATCCCGGTGCTGGGCCGCCTGTTCTCGTCTGAATCCGAACGGCGGGTGAAGCGCAACCTGCTGGTGTTCCTGCGTCCCACCATCATGCTGGACAAGGTGGATGCTGTTGCGGCCACCGAAGACAAGTACAACAGCTTGTGGGAAGTGGACCTGGGCATCCGTGAAAAGCTCGGCATGCCGCAGCCGGAGGAGCGTCCGGCGATCGATACCCTGTTCAGTCCGGGGTCATCCGGTCGCATGAAGTAACGGGGAGCGCGGGGCTGTCATCCCCGCCGTGACCAGTCCTTGCAGCGCCGCCGTTCAGGCGGCGCTGTGCATTGGGGGCATAGGACAGTCGAGTTGGTCTGCCACCAGCCGCATCAGCTCGTATTCCCTGACTTCCACCTTGCCGTCATGCAGCACGCAATGGCCGCAGGCATCAATCACGGCCGGTTTCAGCAGTGGCGACAACGCCCGCAGGTCTGCAAGGGCCCGCTGCAGCTGTGGCAGAGTAACTTTCCGGGGCATCTGCAGGGGATGGTTCCCGCTGGCAAAGCCTGCCATCGCCTCGCCGAACAGAGTATCGGCGACTTCCGGCGAGTTACTGCCAGCCCGGGCCATCAGACTGAACAGCAGTTCCAGCGCCGGCATGACTGGCCGGTAGCTCTGGTGCCGGACCGCCGGGGCCCGCGGTGCATCGAGTGCGAGATGTTGCTGGAGAAAGCTGATCACCGCCAGTTCGAACAGGCTCATCCGCTGGTCGGCCCGGGCAAGGCGCTGGACCTGGGCCAGCAGTTGGCTGCTTTCTTCCGGGTCGAGTTTGCGCAAGGCTGGCATGGCCAGTTCCAGCGCTGGCAGCCTTACTGCAGGGCCCAGTTGATTCAATGCCGGGATCAGTTTGTCGAGCAGGTCCCGTCTGGGGGCCAGCAACGGGTGCTCCGCCATGGTCCACAACCGACTGTCCTGCTCCGCAGGGGCGAGTTCGTGAATCAGCAGGGCGTAGCACAACTGTACGGCGCCGGCACGGGTGTAGAGCAGGTCGCGGAAGGTGGCGGGTAGCCTCGCCAACAGGTTGGCCGCAAAAGCCTCGCTCTGGCCGTTAACGGTACCGACCGTGGTGGAGAAGGGCACGGCCGCGGATGTGATCGACGGCTCCGGTGTGGCGGCGATGGGAGAGGTGTGTTTGCGGGCCGGGCGGGCCACCGGTGCGGTGAACTCCGCGACCAGGTCTTTGACGCGGGCGGCATCGCTACCCTTTACACCGGCTTTCGCACCATTGCCGACCCTGCCGCCATTGCCAGCGCCGCGCAGGTCCGCTGCCGGGGTGGTGTCCCGCAACCGGCTGCGCAGGCGGGCACCAAGGCCGGGCTGGATCCGGTTGATGCGCTCCTCGATGGGCGGATGGGAGGCCAGCAGGCTGCTGAACTTCATCCGCGCGCTTTCCCCGAAACACATGTGGTTCATGTCGCTGGCATGGCTGGTTGTGTCCAGGTAACCACCCTTCAGGCCAATCTTGAACAGTGCGCTGCCGATGCCCTCCGGGTTGCGGGTGAACTGCACCGAGGAGGCATCCGCCAGCACTTCCCGCTGGCGGGATACCGCCGCCTGGATCAGCCGCCCGAAAAACACACCGACGTAACCGATCACCAGCAGTGCCAGGCCGATGAGAATGAGCGCACCCTGATTGCGATTATTGCGGGAGGAGCGGGATGAGTGGGCCGAACTATGCAGCAGGAAGCTGCCGATCTGGCCAATCATCAGGATGCCCGCCAGCAAGGCAATCAGCCGGACATTCAGCCGCATGTCGCCGTTGAGGATGTGGCTGAACTCGTGTCCGACCACTCCCTGCAACTCGTCCCGGGTCAGCTGGGTGATGGCCCCATGGGTAACCACCATCACCGCCTCGCCCGGTGTGTAGCCGGCCACAAACGCATTAATGCCGGTTTCCCTGTCCATGATGTACAGATCCGGGACCGGAACACCGCTGGCAATGGCCATTTCCTCAACAATATTGCGCAATTTGCGCTCGTCCCGATCGGTGGTGGCGGGATCGACGGCACGGGCGCCCACCATCCGGGCGACCCGCGAGCCGCCACCGGCCAGGTCAATCCAGCGGACCAGTGACCCGATGCCGATCAGCAGCACGACAGCGACTGCGGTGATCAGGCCATGGCTGCTCAGTAGCCAGTCAGGAAAGGACAGGTGGCTGGATTCGCTGCGGGTTACCAGGTAACCCACAAGACAGACCGACAGCGTGATCAGTACAACCGCGCTGGCAAACAACAACACCAGCCACAGGGTGTTGCGGCGGGCACTGGCCTGGTGCTGGAAGAATCCCGGATGGGCCATGAATCAGCCCCTCAGAAGGCGACTTTCGGCGCCCGGCGGGCCTCCGGGGATTCCAGTTCCAGCTGTGCGGTCGGCTTGAAGGCGAACATGCCCGCGATGATATTGTTGGGGAACTGCTCGCGATAGGTGTTGTAGGTCATCACGCCATCGTTGTACGCCTGGCGGGCGAAGGCTACGCGGTTCTCGGTGCTGGAAAGTTCTTCCATCAGTTGCTGGATGGTCTCGTTGGCCTTCAGTTCCGGGTAATTCTCGGCGACCGCATAGAAGTTGGCGAGGGCCTTGGTCAGCAGGCTTTCTGCACCGCCCAGGCGCTGCATCTTGCCGGCTTCCCCCGGGTCCCGTGCGGCGTCCTTCTGGGCGCTGACGGCATTGTTACGGGCCTCCATCACCTCAGTAAGGGTGGAGCGCTCGTGCTGGAGGTAGGCCTTGGCCGCCTCCACCAGGTTCGGAATCAGGTCGTGGCGGCGTTGCAGTTGCACATCAATCTGGGCGAAACCGTTCTTGAACTGGTTGCGCAGCGACACCAGCCGGTTGTAGATCATCACCACAAAAATCACAAAAACGGCGATGACGCCAAGGCCAATCAGGGTAGTGGTTCCCATGTCTGCTCCTTGCAGGTTTTTAGAGGGGGAAATGTCAGGCGTTATTTTCGACTATTTGGGCATTAAAGCCAGCGACAAAAGCCGCAAATTCATCGGCCGGGACCGGCCTGCTGAAGTAATAGCCCTGGCCCAGGGCACAGCCCCGCTGGCGCAGGTAGGCTTCCTGTTCTACGGATTCGACACCTTCGGCGATCACCGTCATGCTGAGGCTGCGGCCGAGATCAATGATGGTGTTGGCGATCCGGGTGTCATCATCGTTGACCAGCAGGTCCTGAACGAACTGTTTGTCGATCTTCAGGTGCTGCACTGGCATCCGTTTGAGATAGGTCAGCGATGAATAGCCGGTCCCAAAGTCGTCCACCGCCAGGCTGATGCCCGCATCGTGCAGGCGATGCAGTTTGCCCACCGCATCTTCCAGGTTGGACATGAAGCTGGTTTCGGTGACTTCCAGCTCCAGCCGACCTGGCGAGAGATTGTGGCGGGCCAGGGTTTCAAGAATGTCGTCCACGATAGTGTCCTGGCGCAACTGCACCGCCGACAGGTTGACCGCCATGCGGATGTCCAGCCCTGCCGATGCCCAGCAGGCGGCCTGCCAGCACGCCTGGTCGAGCACCCATTGGCCAATGGCCACAATGCTGCCATTGAGTTCGGCCAGTGGAATGAACTGGTCTGGGGGAATCAGGCCCCGTTTCGGGTGGTGCCAGCGCAGCAGTGCTTCCGCGCCGATGGTCTGCCGGGTCTCCAGGTTGACCTGGGGCTGATAGACAAGGTGAAGCTGGTTCCTCGCCAGCGCCTCGTTGAGATCCTTCTCCAGTTGCTTGCGCTCGCGAATCTCGCGATCGACGCTGGCCACGTAAAACTGGAAATGGTTGCGGCCGGAAGATTTGGCCAGCGCCATGGTCTGCTCGGCGTTCTGCAGCAACGGGTCGGGCTCACTGGCGTCGGCGGGGAACAACGAGATTCCGGTGGTGGCGGTGATGGTCAGGGTGGCTTTGCCTACGGGCATGGGCTCCCCGACACATACCTGCAGGTTCTCCGCGGTGGCCACCGCCTGGAAACTGTCGCGCAGGCGCTTCTGGACCACCACAAACTGGTCTCCGCCAAGGCGGGCCAGCGTAAAGCGGGCCTCGTTGAAGCGGCCGGCCAGGCGTTCGGCAACGGTCTGCAAGATCCGGTCGCCGGTGTGGAAGCCATACAGCTCGTTGATGCTTTTGAAATCGTCCAGCCCCAGGCAGAAGATGGCGAGCAGGGTGTCGCCTTCCCGGGCTTCGGCAATATCGGCAGCCAGCAAGCTGAGAAAGGTTTCCCGGCTAGGTAACCCGGTCAGCTGATCGTAGCGGGACAGGCGACTGACCTGATCCTCTGCCTCCCGGTGGCGTTGCTGACTATCGGTGATGGCCACCAGCAGGTTATTGGTAGTGTCCACCCACAGCCCGAGCTCGTCGTTTTCGTGGCCGGTGGGTTTGTCAATCAGGCGTTCATCAGGGCGTGCCGGGTCGACCTGTTTGAGGGACTGGACGATTCGCCAGAGCGGGCGGGTGAGCAACAGGTGAAAGACCACAAACAGGGCCAGACCGATGATCAGCGCAGTGGCGATGCCGGAACCCAGGTTGACCAGGGCACGCTCCAGCCAGCTGGCGGCGACGGGGCCGGTGTCGTAGTGGATATCAAGAAAACCGTACTGGGTGTCCGGTTCGCTGGGGCGGGTCAGTGCCACGCGGTAGCGGCGTTCCCGTTCGAAAATCGGATCGGTGAGGGGGCGGAACAGGCTTTCCTGCAAGGGTCGGGTGAGATAGGCAAGGGACTCGTCGTCCGGATGGGAGATCCGCGCCATGTGGACAGCATCCTGGGCGAACAGGCCATCGACGACCTGCTGGGCGAGATCACTGTCGATGCTGAACACGGCCTGGGTGGCTGCGTCGCGAACCAGTGACACCGTCTGTTCCGCGCGAAGATCAAAAGATTGCGCAACCCTTCGGGCATCGAGGGCAATCTGCGCAATGCTGAAAACCGTGCCTGACACCAGGGCAACAGCCAGCATCCACAGCAGTATGCGGTAACCAAGACGACGCTCAACCCGGAAACTAGTCATGTATACCTGGTGATTATCCGTTCTGCTTCATTCCATTGAGAGCGCTCCCGGTCGATCGCGGGAGCCTGCTGACGGTCCCCGGGGCGTGTCCTGATCTCAGTATGGTTCAGAATGTTATCGTGATACTACGGTTAATACCTATTTTTGCAAAAGTTTAGGATTGGTGACTGTTTCTGTTTGTAAATGGTTCGGATCGAAACGAAAAACGCCCGCAAATGCGGGCGTTTTTCCGGCGGGGGCGCGAGTACCCCGCCTTCTGGTTTCAGCTCTGGAATCAGGCCAGGTTTTCGTTTACGAAATCCCAGTTCACCAGGTTCCAGAAAGCCTCCAGGTAGTTCGGGCGGCTGTTGCGGTAGTCGATGTAGTAGGCGTGTTCCCACACGTCTACGGTCAGAACCGGCTTGTCAGCGCCAGTCAGCGGGGTTTCCGCGTTGCTGGTGTTGACGATGGCAACGCTGCCGTCAGCCTTCTTGACCAGCCAGGTCCAGCCAGAACCAAAGTTGTTGGCTGCCTTGTCGCTGAACTCCTTCTTGAACTCTTCGAAAGAGCCGAAGGCCTTTTCGATGGCTTCCTTGGCTGCGCCAGTGGGCTCGCCACCACCGTTCGGGCTCAGGCAGTGCCAGTAGAACGTGTGGTTCCAAACCTGGGCGGCGTTGTTGAACAGCGGGCCGCTGGAGCTCTTGATGATGTCTTCCAGAGACTTGCCGGCATTGTCGGTACCGTCAACCAGACCGTTCAGCTTGGTGACGTAGGTCTGGTGGTGCTTGCCGTAATGGTACTCGAGGGTCTCTTCGGAAATGTGCGGCTCAAGTGCGTTCTTTGCATAAGGCAGTGCGGGAAGTTCAAATGCCATGAGGTCGTTCTCCCTGGTTCTCTCGTTGTATGTGAAATTCACGGGGCCCGTGAATTTCCCGTTTTAAACGTCAATAGTCATACATTTGGGTTGGTTTTGCGATTTCAACCCCTGGTCAGTGAACAACTGAACTCCGGTGCGCCGGGCAGGAAGCTGGCGCAGTTGCGTACCCGCCAGACCAGCTCCTCGTAACTGTCCGCCAGAATGGTGACATGGCCGAGTTTGCGGCCCGGGCGTTCGCCCTTGTTGTACAGGTGTACGTGGGCGTAAGGCAACTCCAGGATGCGTTCGATATCACCGTGCTCGCCGATGATGTTGATCATGCAGCTGACGCCACGGGGGCTGACATTGCCCAGGGCGTGGCCACTCACCGCACGGATGTGGTTCTCGAACTGGCTGGTTCCAGCTCCTTCAATGGTCCAGTGCCCGGAGTTGTGAACCCGAGGTGCCATCTCGTTGGCGACCAGGCCGTCCGGAGTTTCGAACAGTTCCAGGGTCAGCACCCCTACATAATCCAGCTCGTTGAGCAGGGCGCGGATGTAGCGCTCGGCGTCGGCGGTGGTAGCGGCACTCAGCTTTGGTGCCGGCGCCACGGAATAGCGCAGGATGCCTTCGTGATGGGTGTTCTCGGTGATTGGATAGAAGGCCACGTCGCCATCGATGGAGCGCACCGCAATGATGGAAACCTCGCGGCTGAAGTTGACGAACTTCTCGACGATGAGGCGCTGGTGGCCGATGCTTTCCCAGGCTGCGGTGGCCTCTTCCGGGGCGCGCAGCACGGCCTGGCCCTTGCCGTCGTAACCCTCGGTGTTGGACTTGGCAACCACCGGGCAGCCGAGTTCCCGGGCCGCCTGCTGCAGCGATTCGGCGCTGTCGGCAATCCGCCACTCCGGTGTGGGAATGCCGAGCTGGCCAAACAGGGTCTTTTCCGATTCCCGGTTCTGGCAAACCTGCAGCGAACGGGGGGAGGGATAGACCGGTTTTACCCGGGCGATGGCTTCCGCCACGCTGACCGGGAGGTGCTCGAATTCATAGGTCACCCGGTCGACGCGGGACAGGAAGTCATCCAGGTATTCGCCTTCACGGTCGATGATCACTTCACCAAGGCCGGCACTGGGGCTGCCCGACATGTCATAGAATACGAAGGTCTTGGCCAGCGGGTAGCCGGCCAGCGCCAGCATACGTCCCAGTTGTCCTGCACCTAACACGCCAATTCTCATGGATGCTCTCCTCTTAGCTGCATGCCGCAGGGCTGCCCGCCGTTACTCAGGGATCTCTGGGGTCCGGGTTGTCCAGTACGGTCTGGGTCTGGTGGGCCCGGAATTCGTCAATGGCCTTGCGAACCGTGTCGTCGAAGGTGCCGACGATCTGCGCGGCCAGCAGGCCGGCATTGGTGGCGCCGGCGTTGCCAATGGCCAGGGTGCCCACGGCAATGCCACCGGGCATCTGGCAGATCGACAGCAGCGAGTCCAGGCCGTTGAGGGCCTTGGACTGCACCGGCACACCCAGTACCGGCAGGCTGGTCTGGGAAGCCACCATGCCCGGCAGGTGAGCGGCGCCCCCGGCTCCGGCAATGATGACTTTCAGACCGCGCTCAGCAGCCGTCTTGGCGTAGTCGAACAACAGATCCGGCGTGCGGTGGGCGGAAACCACGCGGGTTTCATAGGGAACGCCCAGTTTATCGAGCATGTTGGCAGCGTGTTCCATGGTCGGCCAGTCCGACTTGGAACCCATGATAAGACCTACGAGCGGCTGCATAAGCTACAGTCCTGAAGTGTGTCAAGAAAGCCGGCCATTGTATGTACTGCCCGTGAACCATGCAAATGGGAATGGTACGAGGCGACGGCAGGTTGGTCCGAAACACCCCGCAGGGTATTATCGGTTTTCATTACCTTTCCCGTCCATATACCTGAGGATGTTATGGAACCAATCCGTCCCGATGACGATGAACTGCGCGCCGGCACACGATCGACAACCGCTGCCGCAAAGAAGCCGGCCGACAAGCCTGTGACGGCGGATAAGCCGGTCGCTGACCGTGAATCTGCCGCCAGGGCCGGTCGGGAGCGACCGAAGCCGGCGGCCGGTGGTGGTCGCTCCGGGGGTGGTCATACGGGGTTGCTGATCATCTTGTTGCTGGCCCTCGCCGCCGGTGGCGGCTGGATGTGGTTCCAGCAGGAGCAGCGGATTGCGGCGCTGGAAGGCCAGCTGGAAGAGGCTGACTACTGGGCGCGCCAGAGCAAGCTGGCGCTGGCGCGGTTTGAAGGCGAGCTGACCGAGACCGGCGCAAGCCTGGAACAGACCGGTGCAACCATTGAGCAGCGCCTTGCCGACCAGCAGAAGCGCCAGGAAGCCGCGGATGGTGAGATCCGCAAACTTTGGGCCCTTGCCAATGAACGCAACCGCAAGCAGCTTGACGATCATGAAACCCGCCTTGCCCAGCTGGCCGCTGGCCAGGAGGGGCAGGCCGGGGCGCTGGCAAAGCTGGAAACCTCGGTGACTGCCGGCCAGCAAGCCCTTGAGCAAAACCTCGCCGGGCTGGAGCAGCGACTGGGCGAACTCTCCGCTGAAAGTGCCGAAGCGGCGGAACAGCTGACCGTGTTGACGACCCGGTTCGACGAAGTGGACCAGGTGGTAGAACGCAGCCTGCAGCGGTTTCGTCAGGAGCAGAAGCTGGCGTTTGATGGTCTGGAGAGCCGGGTGACGGCGCTGGAGCGTTCCTCGGGCTCGGCCGCCGACAGCAGCCAGCTGAAGAAACTGGAAGGGCAGCTGGCGAACCTGCGCAAGACCGTCGAGTCCATTGATGCTTCCCGTGCCCAGCTGACCTCGCGGCTGGTGAGGCTGTCCGAGGAGGTGGATCAGCTGCGTGCCCGCTAGGTGCGCGGCACCGTGACGATTGCTTTCGGGGGTTGTGTAACGGTTTGTATCAATCCCTTGAGGTAGCTCTCAGTTCCGGCATCCGTCGGTTGTTAAGATGGTGCGACTCTCCCAGGAAGAAGAGCGCACAATAATGACAACTCGATACCTGATGCCGGTTCTGCTCGGCGCCCTGACGGTCTTCGGTTCCGGCTGCACCGTCTACCAGTCCATTGGCAAGAGCACCGGGGCCTTTCTCCATCCGGTGTCCGGCCCGGACTTTGTCCACATCCCGAACGACCAGTGGAGCCGCGACAACGCCCTGATCTATTTTTACCGTACTCACTCGGAGTGGGCGGCAGACGAGATCGAGGCCCCCAGCGTCTACATCGACGACCATCACTATTTCAACATCCGCAACGACAGCTACACCTGGCTCGAAGTGAGCCCTGGCGAACGCCACATCGCCATGCGACGGCCCTTGCTCGGGCTGGAGGGGCTCAATGGTTTCAGTCTGAGCCTGATCGCTGACGCCGTCCTGCTGGTCGAGCCGGGCAAGATCTACTACCTGCGCTACAACGAACTGACCGAGCCGGAACAGCCCCATCCGGAACTGGATCCGGAGCACCCCCTGGCGGCGGGTGACCTGCAGCTGGTGCCCAGGGATTACGCCATGCGGGCCGGCGAGATTGTGTCTACCCGCTTCCTCAACAGCGACCTGCTGGCACCCAATCATGCGGCCACCTCCATTGTGGAGATTACCGAAGATATCGACCATGAGCGGGCGCTGGCCCGGCTGGACGAGGAGCGCGAGCTGGAGATTGAGCGCCTGAAAGCGGAGGGTAAATACCGCGAGGCGCCCTGGTACTGGCCCTTTGGGGGCGGGCCAACGGTTCCCCTGGAGGCTGACCGCAAGATCCGCCAGCAGGAGATCCGTTATGCGATGCTGGAGCAGGAACGGGAGCGTCGTGCCGAAGCCGAAGGTGGTGGTAGTTGGTGGCGGATTTTCTGACTGCGGGCGCATTGGTCACAACGACACAAGGAGTGAACCATTTCACAATTGTCGTCGTCAGGGATGGCAACTAGACTGTTTTGGAATGGAGTGTGAAATGGAGTGCAGAATGGAATACAGGAGTTATCAGACATGCTGTTGAAAGATCTGTTGACGCAGAACGCAGGTCGCATATCGAAGGAGTGGGTTCCCGCTGCCATCAGGGCCGTGGAGCAGGGCAGAATCCGGCTGGAAGAGCGGCTGGACGCACTGAATTGTTCGCTGGCGGCGAAGGCCACGCCCGTCAGTCGCCGTTCACGGGTGACCGAGCTCACGCTGCAGGAAAAGGCGACGGTTGCGGGGCAACAAGGTGTGGCATTGAAGGCTGTGGAAGGAACCGGTGCAGACGTTAGCCGGGGTCAGGACGGACCAAGAACTGCTTGATTTTTCACCGATTGCAATAAATTAAAGAAAATTTCGGGAAAACGTTTGACACTGTCAGGCAAATGCTTAAAATGCGCGTCTCACTTGGTTGAGACATGAATCAGGACGAAGCGGCAACGCAGAATCAGGGTTCACAGAGTCTGCCAGGTAAGGCTGAAAGTTGGGTGGTTAGCTCAGCTGGGAGAGCATCGCCCTTACAAGGCGAGGGTCGGGGGTTCGATCCCCTCACCACCCACCAAATTTCAGCATCGCTGGATGCACTCCATCCAGTGACAGTCTGAAGGCCTCAGGGCCAGGGACTGATGCGGAGCGGTAGTTCAGTTGGTTAGAATACCGGCCTGTCACGCCGGGGGTCGCGGGTTCGAGTCCCGTCCGCTCCGCCAACTCTTTATTCCCGGGTGGTTAGCTCAGCTGGGAGAGCATCGCCCTTACAAGGCGAGGGTCGGGGGTTCGATCCCCTCACCACCCACCAGAATTCTGAAAAAAGGCAGGTCCACCGGACCTGCCTTTTTTTATGCCAAAATTTCAGGGGGTTGGGGTCAAACTTTAAGTTTGACCCCTGTGCATCTGCGAGCGGCGCTCCCGCCTCCTCTCACCGGACGCGCGTGTGTTACTTGCCAATCAGTGACTGGCCGCACACCCGCACCACGTTGCCGTTAACACCGGTCGAGCCCGGGTTGCAGTACCAAGCAATGGCTTCCGCCACGTCCACCGGCTGACCGCCCTGAGACAGGCTGTTCATCCGCCGGCCCGCCTCACGGATGGTCACCGGCATTGCGGCCGTCATCTGGGTTTCAATGAACCCGGGGGCCACGGCGTTGATGGTGATGCCGTTCTTCAGCTTGCGGGCCAGGGCTTCGACGTAGCCAATGACGCCACACTTGGCCGTCGAGTAGTTGGTCTGGCCGAAGTTCCCCGCAATACCACTGATCGACGACACGCAGACAATCCGGCCGTTGTCGCGGATCAGCTCCTGCTTCATCAGCTCTTCGTCAATCAGCTCTTCCGCCGTCAGGTTGACTGCAATCGCCATGTCCCAGAAATGTTCCGGCATGTTGCCCAGGGTTTTGTCGCGGGTGATGCCGGCGTTATGGATGATCAGATCAATGCCGCCAAAGTGTTCCTTGACGAACTCCGCGATCATCGCCGGTGCCCGGGCGTCGGTAATGTCACAGGCGAGGGCCTTGCCCTTGATGCGGTCCGTTACTCTCTGCAGGTCTTCCAGGGCTGCGGGAATATCCAGGCCGATCACCGTAGCGCCGTCACGGGCCAGGGTCTCGGCGATGGACTCTCCGATACCACGGGAGGCACCGGTAACCAGTGCAACCTTGCCGGTCAGCGGTGCGACCGGGTTGGTAGCCGCCAGTTCGCCCGTCACCTTGACAATGCGGGCGACCTGGCCGGAGACATAAGCAGAGCGGGGTGACAGGAAGAACCGAACGCTGGAATCAAGGTGCTTTTCAGCGCCCGGGGCGATCCACAACAAGTTGGCAGTGGAACCCTTTTTGCCGATCTCCTTACCGACACTGCGGACAAAGCCTTCCAGTGCCCGCTGTGCAGCCGCCTGTGCCGGTGATTTGCAGCCAGCGGGATCCAGCCCTATCACCAGGATTCGGCCGTTGCCTGCCAGCTTGCGGATGGTGGGGTGGTAAAAGTCGTAGAGTGCGCGCAGTTCGGCGGTGTCTTTCATGCCGGAGGCATCAAACACCAGCGCGCTGAACCGGGTGTTGATCTCTGTGGTCAGGTCCAGGGGGCGTGCCTTGTTACCGGCGCCGGAGGAGGCCTCCAGAGTGGCGACGCCGCTGGCATGGTGCAGGCTGGCGGCACTGGCGCCGAGTACGCTCCCGAGCGCAGCAATCGCCTTGCCGTTGCCGGCCGCACCGACGAGAACGTCACCCTCGATAAAGGGTTGGTCCGCACGCTTCCAGCGGTTGAGTGGCACCGGAGCGGGCAGGCCCAGGGTCTGGGCGGCGGTTTTGCCAACCGGCGTGTTCACAAATTTGAGGTACAGATCGGACATTGCAGCTTCCTCTTCCTTCGCGCTCCGGGCGCATCTCATGTTTAAATCGGGTAACAGGTTAAGCCATCAACCGTTTTTTGGATTGACTGAACACCCCCGGGGGTTTGTCAGGCATGCCAATGAGCGTTACGGGTGTGGCGGTAGACTGCTCCGCAACACGAGACAACGGAACTTCAACGCAAGACAGGATCCTATCATGGCACAGACAGACAAAGGCACCGCGACCAAAAAGCAGCCAGCCCGGACCGGACGCAGCTCGGGGAAGACGTCTGCAGGCGCGGCCAGCGGCGTGCGCCGAGTCGCCATCATCGGCGGTAACCGGGTGCCGTTTGCCCGCTCCAACACCGCCTACAGCAAGCTCAGCAACCAGGAACTGCTGACCACCACTCTGCGTGGCCTGGTGGACCGTTATAACCTGCAGGGGCAGCGGCTCGGTGAGGTTGTTGCCGGTGCCGTTATCAAGCATTCGCGGGATTTCAACCTGACCCGGGAGTCTGTGCTCAGCTGCGGCCTGGCGCCGGAAACCCCGGCCTACGATATCCAGCAGGCCTGTGGAACTGGCCTGGAAGCGGCCATTCTGGTCGCCAACAAGATTGCGCTGGGTCAGATTGAAGTGGGAATTGCCGGCGGCACCGATACCACCTCCGACGCGCCCATCGGAGTGGGTGAAGGCCTGCGGGAAATTCTGCTGGACCTGAACCGCGCCAAGACCACCGGCGAGCGCCTGAAGATTCTCGCCCGTTTCCGCCCCGGCCACCTGATGCCCAGCATTCCCGAAAACGGCGAGCCCCGCACCGGTATGTCCATGGGTGACCACTGCCAGGTGACCGCCCATGAGTGGCAGATCGCCCGGGATGACCAGGACCAGCTGGCCTGGGAAAGCCACCAGAAACTGGCTGCAGCTTACCAGGAAGGCTTCTTTGATGACCTGATCACCCCGCTGGCCGGGCTGGAGAAAGACAACATTCTGCGTCCGGACACCACGCTGGAAAAGCTTGCAACCCTGAAACCCTGCTTTGACCGTGAAAACGGCACCATGACCGCTGCCAACAGTACAGCGCTCACCGACGGGGCGTCCTGTGTCCTGCTGGCGAGTGAGGAGTGGGCGAAGGCCAACAATCTGGAAGTCCAGGCCTACCTGACCTTCTCGGAAGTCGCTGCGGTGGATTTTGTCGAGAAGAAAGAAGGCCTATTGATGGCGCCGGCCTACGCGGTACCGCGCATGCTGGAGAAAGCGGGCCTGACTCTGCAGGATTTCGACTTCTACGAAATCCACGAAGCCTTTGCCGCCCAGGTACTGTCCACCCTGAAAGCCTGGGAAGATCCCGTCTTCTGCAAGGAGCGCCTGGGTCTGGACAAGCCCCTGGGCAGCATTGACCGGACCCGGATGAATGTTAAGGGCAGCAGTCTCGCCACTGGCCATCCGTTCGCTGCAACCGGCGGCCGCATCATCGCCACCCTCGCCAAACTGCTGGAGCAAAAGGGCAGTGGACGCGGCCTGATTTCCATCTGCGCCGCCGGTGGCCAGGGGGTTACCGCAATTCTGGAGCGCTGAACCACAACCGGCAACGCCTGCCTGTCCGGGAAGTAACCGAAATTTTCTTTGACAGGCAGGGTGTTGCGCCGTATAGTGCGCCCCACGTTGATCGGGGGCATCCCCGAAAGACAACCAGTTTGATGCGGGGTGGAGCAGTCTGGCAGCTCATTGGGCTCCCAATCCCGAGAAAGCCGAAGGGAGTCATCGACCTTCGGCTTATGAGCCCGCCAGGACGCGGACTCGAAAACCAGAATTGATGAAAAGTTTGATGCGGGGTGGAGCAGTCTGGTAGCTCGTCGGGCTCATAACCCGAAGGTCGTAGGTTCGAATCCTGCCCCCGCTACCATATTAGAAAAAGGCAGATCAGTTAGTTACTGGTCTGCCTTTTTTGCTTTTGGGGCGGCGTTCCGCTGTCCGCAATTGACCAAAATGACATCACTCCTGCCGCGTCAGGACACACCCTTCACGATTGCTTTATTGCTACCCTCCCTCAACAAAAAAATACCAAGAGGGAACCACAATGACACAGCTGTGCAGGCTCGGCCTGGCGATCTCGTTCGGGATATTGGTTGGTTGCGGTGAAGGCTCGGATGGAACATCTCTTGCCGGGGGACCACAACCGGATGCCTCGGCAGTTCTCCCGGGTGCCGCCGAGAAGCGGTCGATGGGCTGTAGCAAGGACAGCTGGGTTGCCGGTACGGTGGAGTGGTGTCAAGGCAGATTAACGTACTACGATTACGTGTACGACGATTACGGCGCCGACAGCGGACTGATTTCCCCCGCGCCGACCGTGTTGAATGTGCTGAACCGGGGTGGGGAGTCTGGCTTACCCTTCGCAAACACCCCGGGGCTATTGTCTCCGACTGCCGGCGATGACCGGTATCCTCCGGAACTCCTTAACACCGCAGATCTGGTTAAGCTCCATGTTGAGCAGGTTGACGGAGTTGTTCGGATAGAAGCTGAAGTGAATACACTGTTTAATCCTGACGACGCGATTCTCGGGGTGGCGCTGGACTTCGACCCTGAGCAATCAACTGGCGGAGGTCACTGGGGGCGGGTAAATGTTTCCAGTGAAGGATGGGATCAGGTTTACTTTCAGGATAGGGGCGCTCCTGAAACCAATACATTGCTACTCGAAATCCCGTTACCACATTCGGACGTGTGGCGCCTTCAAGCGGTTGTTGCCCAAGCCGATGGGACCGTGATGAATGTGGCGTTCAGGGGAGTAAATGAAGAAGCCTCCGCGGACGCAAGTCCTGAACAGATTTCCCCCGGAGCCGGAAACTGGTGGGAGGATCGTCAGGCCGAGGCGCTGGGGCGCGGCGATATCAGTGCATTTGGCATCCAGATCCGGAACAGGGATTTTCTGGTCGGGCGGACTCAGACAGGCGAGCTTTCCGCAGGTTTCCATCAACGGGTCTACACCTCTGACTACCCATTGGGAGAAGGCGTAGCTATCCCGGCGATTGAAGGCCGCGATGGCGGCGGGATTTTCTGCGGGCAATCCTTTAACTACCTCGGCAAATACCAACCCTACGGCATTTATGTCCCGGAATCCGCAATCGAGGGTGATGCCAAGCCCGGCATGATGGTTGTCATGCATGGCTGTCAGGCCAATCACTCTAGCCAGATCAATCAGGCAAACATGCAGCAGCGATTCGGGGACGCTTTCAATCGCATTCTGGTCGCCCCTCTTGGGCGAGGTCCGTTCGGATTTTACACAGGACCTTCAGAACGCGATGTGCTTGACGCTATGGAGGACGTTCAAGACACATATGCTGTCGATTCCACAAAAGTGTTTGCCTCCGGGTACTCGATGGGAGGGTACGGTGCCTTGCATTTTGCAACCAGTTACCCGGACCGGTTTGCCGGTCTCGTTAACTGGGTTGGCTACACGGGCGATCTTCTGAATACACCGGAACTCACTCCCGTGGTGGACGATTTGCTGACTACGGCGAAGGATGAGCTCCTTAGCCCCGTTCTGGGTGAAATACTCGGCAGCCTTGCAGATGCGGAAGAGGGCTTTGAGAATGCGCTCGATTTCGTGGGGAATCTCCGTCATGTACCCGGCGCCCACTTGTATGCCGGCGCTGACGAACTGGTCCATGTGAATCAGGCACTTGCCATTGCCCAGAGGCTGGCAGCCGAGGAGAGTCTGGAATACCACGTCTACCTGCATCCGGTGGCAGAGCACCTGACATTCCTGTTGCTGGATGACTGGCGCAAGGAAGCGCATTTGTCCGCGAACTGGGTGCGGGAAGAAAACCCGGTGAGGGTGACGTACACCTTTGATCCAACCTTTGACTACCCGGAAATGGATATCAAACACGATTCTGCTTATTGGATCAGCGAGCTGGTCGCTCGAAATAGAGCGCGGGCTCAGGTCGACCTCTCCGCCTCCGGCTGCGAATCCATCGCCGAACAATCATCAGCCCAGGTGACTGGAGGTCTTGATCCGCTTCCCTGGAGTGGATTAAAGGGCTCCATCACCGAGATCCCGGGGCCCGCTACGAGCGCCCTGGTTGGTACGCTGCAGAATGTCGCCCGCGCCAGAATCGATGTGGAGGCGACATGCCTTGCGGATATGCCGATCTACTATCGCGTTGAAAGTGATGGCGCTGCGACCATCGAATTCAGCGACGGCAGAGTGCTCAGCGTAGCCGAGGGAATCCAGGAAGGCGTCCTGTAACCCCCGACTGTGTGGGCAGGGTTGTTACTGGCGGTAGCCAACCGAATCAAAGTGTTTCTTGCCCCGCTCTGCCGCACGTTTGGTCATGCGCAGAAAAAATCCGGGCGCCACTGTGCATAACTTGCCCAGAATGCCCTCTCGCCATGGAATGAATTGCTCGAGGGGCCGATGGCGCATTACCGGCCCGAGGACGGCCTGCGCCACCTCCTCCGGGCTCAGGGCGCGGGCGCCGGAAAAAGTCAGTGCTGCTTTTTCGTCACCGCGCTGCTGTTCGAGCATGGCTGTTTTCACGGGCCCGGGGCCGACCAAGCTGACCGCAATGCCGTGAGGTCTGAGATCGCCCGCTGCGGCGATGCTGAAACCTCGTACCGCGTGCTTGCTGGTGGCGTAAATGGTGGTGCCAGGTGTGGCGTACAGCGACGCAATGGAACCAATGTTGATGATGTGACCGGGATGCCCCCGGGCAATCATGGCGGCGGCTACGGCATTTGTCCCGAGAATGGTGCCTTTCAGGTTTACGTCGAGCATCAGATCGATATCGTCGGACTTCAGCTCGCCGGCTCTGCCACTGCGCAGAACGCCGGCCACGTTGATCAGCACATCCACGGGCCAGCGCTTTTCGTCAAGTTGCTCCAGAAGCGCGGCCCAGGAGTCCTGGTTTCTGACATCCAGCACCATGCAACGCACCGCCGGCTCATTGCCCCATCGGGAGGTCAGTGCGGTTTCATTCAGGTCCGCCGCGACCACCGTATGTCCTTGTTTGCACGCGAGTTGCGCAATGCAGGCGCCGATTCCGCTGGCGGCGCCCGTAATGAGAAGGTTCATAAGTCAAACTCCCTGATTTTTGGGTATGGTGACAGAACAAACCGGTACTGGCTTGACAGGGGCCGCCTCCAGATTTGATACTTTGCGCCAAAATTCCAGTGGGTAGGTGTGCCTTGCGTCACAGTCATCAGAGCCGCTGCATTCCGGACAGTTTTGCCCTGACTCTCTACGAATACCTGGAGTCACAGGGCATTACGGCGGAACAGGTACTTGACCATCCGCGGCCGTCGCCCACCGCAGATGCTTTCGGCTCAATGCCCATCGAGCTCTGGTCCCATTTGCTGCAGCGGGCAGCCAGTCACCTGAACGACCCCCAACTCGGGCTTCGCCTGGGATGCACAATCTCGGCCCGTCATACGGGAATACTGGGGTATCTGCTGATGGCCTCGCAAACACTGGAAGAGGCGCTGACCCAGATCCACAAATACCAGCGGCTGATTTACGATGTGACGCCGATGGTTGTCCGGCGCCGGAACACCCATGTAGATCTTGTGTGGGATGCCGAGCACGGGTGCCCGGGCGCACTGGTTGATGAAACTGCAATTACCGCTCTGGTGCAGTTTTGCCGCAATCTGGCGGATGAGCAGATACGGCCGATTGAAGTGCATTTCGTCAATCCCTATCCGGACAACATCAGGCCGTATCTTGATTATTTCGGCTGCCCGGTGTCTTTTGCGCAGCCGGAAACGATTGTTCGTCTTGAGCGTTCTGCATTGCAGACGCACCTCAGCACTGCCGATCCCGCCATGCTGAAACTGATGCAGCAACAGGCGGACGTGCTGCTTTCCGAATTACCCGAGGTTCCCCCCATCGTTGACCAGGTGCGTCGTTTGATCGGGCGGATGTTGCATGAGCGGGAGCTCGGCATTGAGCCTGTTTCCCGGGCAATGAACATGTCCCCGCGCACCATTCAGCGACGCCTAAAAGAGGCAGATACCTGCCTCAGAGACGAGATTGCGGCGGTGCGGGAGGAAATCGCCAAGCGTTACCTGAAGGAGACCCGATTGCCTATTGTGGATATCGCGATACTGCTCGGCTACTCCGAGCATAGCGCATTCACCCGCAGCTTTATTCGCTGGACAGGGCAAACCCCCAACCATTTCCGTCGCCAGTCCAGGGCGGGTTGATCCTGCTTGGTGCGGTGACTAATCGTCACCCTCTTCAGCATCCCGCAAGCGCTCCTGGCGTTCCCGTTCCTCCTCCTTGGCGGCTTCAATCACCGCCATCAGCTCATCCACATCGGCACTTTCGGTATCGTGCTCGAAGCAACCGGTCAGCCGGCTGTCCGGGTACAGCTCGCCGGACTCGTAGAGTGCCCAGATTTCCTTGCCATAATCGGTGTTCAGCAGCTCGGGAGCGAAGCGGCCGAAATAGCGCCGCATATTGTCCACGTCCCGTTCCAGCATTCGCTCCGCGCTGTTGTTACCGGCGGCATTGACAGCCTGGGGCAGGTCGATGATTACCGGACCACTGGGGTCCACCAGCACGTTGAATTCTGACAGGTCGCCATGGATCAGGCCGGCGCTGAGCATGCGCACCACATCCGCAATCACCTTGCTGTGGTAGTCCCGCGCCTGCTCAGGCGTCAGCGTCACATCGTCCAGCCGGGGCGCGGCCTTGCCGTCTTCATCCGCGATCATTTCCATCAGCAGGACGCCGTCCACGAAACCGAAAGGCTTCGGCACCCGCACGCCAGCTTCTGCCAGCCGGTACAGGGCATCGACCTCGGCGTTCAGCCAGGCATCTTCCTGCTCCTTCTGGCCATAACGGGTCTTCTTGCCCATGGCACGGGCGCGGCGGCTGTTGCGAACCTTGCGGCCCTCCTGGTATTGCACGGCCTGCTTGAAGCTGCGGTTCTTTGCCTCCTTGTAAACCTTGGCGCATCGCACACTGTCACCGCAGCGGACAACGAAGACCTGGGCTTCCTTGCCGCTCATCAACTGGTACAAGACTTCGTCCACCATGCCATCGTCGACAAGGGGCTGTAATCGCTTTGGTGTCTTCATAGAACGGTTGGCTGCCTGGTTCGTCTGGCCGGCACAGCTCGTTGGCCGGCATATTGGGGCGTATATTACCTGATATTGGCTGGGGAGCCCTGATACATACATAAAGTTGCTGTGTCAGAGGCAGCTGGGCTGATCTGGGCACCAGGCCTGAACGTCCGGCGCCGTTCAGATTGATTGGTGAGTACTCGCACCAGACTAAACATGCGTGCTTTATCCGGCAATGCTCGCCGGCAAAAGCAGAACCCAATCCATTCCGCCCCACCGGTTGCGGGATGCCGTCAGGGTCCCGTGGAACTGACTGGCAATGGTCTCCACAATGGCCAGGCCCAGCCCGTGTCCCCCGGTTTCATTGGCGGGGGAGGGCGGCTCGCTGCTGGCGTCTGTAGTCCATCCCTGGTCCCTGACCAGAAACCGGATCTGTGCCGGCGTTGTCGTCGCGGTCCGCTCAATGGACAGCAACACCGGCGATTCCGGTTCCGAATACTTCAGGGCGTTCTCCAGCAGGTTCCGCAGCGCAACGGCCAACAGTGTGGCCGGTGCGGCAACCTGGCAATCGGCGTTGACACCCTGCACCTCCACACGCTCTCGTCCGGCAAGCCCCTCCAGCGCCTCGGCGATGGTCGTGGTGGTGGCTGAGCTCTGCTCTTGTTCCAGGTCGCGCCCTTGCTCCAGGCGGGCCAGCATCAGTAGCTGGTCGGTTACTCGCTGAAGTCGGGCGACACCAATCCCGGCCTGCTCCAGCGCATGCTGCTGCCGGTCGCCGGTAACCCGCCTGGCTACCTCCAGGTGGGTTTTGATACCGGTCAGCGGGGTGCGGAATTCGTGGGCTGCGTTGCTGGCAAAACGTTGTTCCCGGGCGACCGCGCGCCGGACCCGGGCGAACAGGTTGTTCAGGGTTCCGACGATGGGGGCAAGCTCGACGGGCGGCTGGTGCAGCGTGACCGGCTCCAGGTTGGAGGGTTGCCGCCGGTTCAGCTCTGTATCCAGTTCCTGCAGCGGTTTCAGGCCCCGTTGGATGCCCCACCAGAGCACCAGGAGGCCGCCCACCAGGGCCAGGGCGAACGGCACTACCATCACAAGGATAATACTGCGGGTCAGGTTGTCCCGTTCGGTCATCCGGTCGGCGGTGGTGATCAGGTGGTTGTGCTGGCGCAAGGTGTACAGTCGCCAGCTGCTATCGCCCACCTGACGGGTCGAGAAACCCAACTCAGGCCGGGTCAGCAGACTATTATCCACACCGCTGGTTTGCAGGATGATGTCGCCGTTTTCCGCACGAATCTGGCAGGCAACCCCCTCCAGTTGCGGGGTGACCAGTAGTGGCGACGGTGGGGATGCCAGCAGCCGCTCCGGCTGTCGGGCAATTAACCCCGCGACCATGGTGGCCGAGGCCGCCAGCCGCTGGTCCAGGGTTCTCGAAACCTGTTGCTCCAAATGCAGATACATCAGGCCTGCTACCAACAGCCAGAGTGCCACGAAAGACAGCCCGAGGGAGGCTAATAACCGCTGCCGCAGACTCATGATGGTGACTCACTCGACACCGGGCTGCCAAGCCGGTAACCCACCCCGCGTTCAGTGATGATCAGCTCTTTGCCGAGCTTGCGGCGCAGATGATAGATGTGAACATTCAGGGCGTTGCTTTCCACACCCGCGTCCATTCCGTACAAGCTGTCCTTCAGCTGATCTTCCGTGAGTACCCGTCCCCGGGCGTTGAGGAGTTTCTCGAGCAGGGCGAACTCCCGCCGTGACAGGGACACCGCGTTACGGTGCAGCCAGACCTCTCCGGTTGATGGCCGGACTCTCAGCGCGCCGTGGCTAATCTCCGGCAGCGAGCGTCCGGCAGCGCGGCGCACCAGCGCATGCAGGCGGGCAACCAGTTCGTCCAGTTCAAACGGCTTCAGCACATAATCATCGGCACCACACTCAAGTCCGGTCACCCGTTCGTGGACGGCATCCCGGGCTGTCAGGATCAGTACCGGAAGGTCGTGCCCCTGTTGCCGCCAGTGGGACAGCACCTGCAGTCCATTACCATCAGGTAAGCCGAGGTCGAGAATCACTACATCACACTCGAACTGATCCAGTGCAGCCTGGGCCTGCCGCGCAGTGCCGACCCGGTCAACCACGCAATGATGCAGCTCCAGCCCTGCGATCAGGCCAGAGGCAACCAGGTCATCATCTTCCACCAAAAGAACGTGCACGCTATCTCCTGTCTGCCGATCCACAGCCCTTAATGTTGCCTTAATCCGGCCCCCGCAGGCTAATCCGCAAGAGAGCGCCCATGGGTCCGCGAACCTACTCATTGGAGAACACACTATGAATCCGACCAAACATACCCTTAAACGAACGTTGTTTGCCGCCATCGCAGGCCTGGTCGTTGGCACCCCGGTGCTGGCTGATGACAAATACCCGCAAGCGGTCCAGCACCTGGTAGAACGGGGCGTGACCATAACCGGACAGTTTGATGCACCCAGTGGCATGACAGGTTATGTCGGCGAGATGCAGGGGCAACCGGTGGCCTTTTACCTGACTTCAGACCGGCAGCATGTGGTGATTGGCCCGATGCTGACGGCTGATGGAGAAAACCTCACCGATCCCAAAGTTCAGGAGTTGGTACTGGGGCCGAAGAATGAACAGGCCTGGGCCGATCTCGAAAAGGCCAGCTGGGTGCGCGACGGGGACGCCGATGCTCCGGTAGTGGTCTACACCTTTACCGATCCCAACTGCCCGTACTGTCACCGCTTCCGCCAGTCAGCCGAGCCCTGGATTGCGGCCGGCCGCGTCCAGCTCCGCCATGTGCTGGTGGGTATCCTCAAACAGGACAGCCTCCCCAAGGCGGCGACCATTCTCGGCGCCGATGACCCCCAGCAAGCATTGGGTTATAACCAGAGTCATTACGGTGAGGGCGGCGTTGAGGTGAACCGGGAGATCGTCAGCAAGCATGCCGCCAAGGTGCAGGAAAACAACCGCTTGATGTCCCGCCTGGGCCTGAGCGCGACGCCAAGCACCTATTACCGGACGGCAGATGGCGGCATCCGGATGAAGCAGGGGGCACCAAGGCCGGAAGAAATGGAAGCCATCATGGGGAGCCCGCAACCCTGATAAGCCCCGGGACTGCTTTTGGGCGGTGTTTTCTGAGGGGTGGGTCGGAGCCGGTTGGGCGTGTAAAGTAACCTTATTCCAACGGCTAGCGGGCACCCGAGAGGCATCATGAAACTCGTCTGTATTTCTGATACCCACAGCATGCACCGGCGCATCACCGACCTTCCCGACGGGGATGTACTGATTCACGCCGGTGACTGTCTGGGGGCAGGCACTCTGGACAATGTGGCGGAGCTGAACGACTGGCTGGGAACCTTGCCCCACCGGCACAAGATTGTGATTGCCGGCAACCATGACTGGGCGTTTCAGGACACGCCCGAACAGGCCCGGGCGCTGTTGACCAGCGCCATCTACCTGGAAGACAGCGGCATCGAGATCGGAGGTTTGCGCATCTGGGGATCGCCCTGGACACCAACCTTCCTGGACTGGGCCTTCATGCTCGACCGTGGCGAAACCATCGCTGAACGCTGGCGATGCATCCCCGACACAACCGACGTGCTGATCACCCACGGCCCGCCAAAAGGTATCGGCGATGAGGTCGCCTTCGGCGGAACCTGCCAGAACGTCGGGTGCGAGGAGCTGCTGGCACGAGTCCATCAGCTGAATCTGAAGGCCCATATCTTCGGGCACATTCACGAAGGGTACGGCGAGCAACGCCAGGGAAACCTCCGCTTTGTGAATGCCAGCACCTGCACCGCCCGTTATGAGCCGGTTAATCCGCCCATTGTGTTGGAGGTGGAGTAGGGCTGGAGGTGGAGTAGTGGTTGAGGTGAAGTAGTGGCGAAGGTGGAGTAATGGTAGATGTGGAGTATGCTGGGCCGAAGAAAGGCATCAAGGCGTGACGGACGCCATTCCTAAAAATAGCGATGTCCTTACAGAGAATCAGGCCAGGACAGGTGCCCATGGACGACTTCCGAAAACCCAACACCTCCGGCTTCTCCGACAGCCTCCAGTGCGAAGCCGAGGGCCTGCGGCTCCTTCGCGAGGCGCTGTCGGGAACAGGGGTAACGGCGCTGGCCGTGCCAGAAGTACGCTCGGTCAGTGATCACGAGTTGGTCCTACCCAGAATCCACATCCGCCCTGCGACGCCCGCATTGATGTCGGCTCTCGGGGAGGGGCTCGCCCGGTTGCATTGTCAGCGATATCCCCGTTATGGCCTTGGTAACGACAACTATATCGGCCTGTGCCCCCAGCAAAATCGCTGGTCCGACGATTGGGGTTCGTTCTTCAGGGATGACAGGCTGGGCTTTCAGGTTGCCCGTATTCAGGACTCCGCCGTCAAGGGCGAGTTTGAGAGGGTTCTGACGCGCCATGGCCAGCAGCTGGCGGACTTCCTCAACGCTCACTGTGATCAGCCGAGCTTGCTGCATGGCGATCTATGGTCCGGGAATGTATTGTTCGATGGGGTGCGGGTCTGGCTGATCGATCCGGCGGTATATTATGGCGACCGGGAGGCGGACCTGGCCATGACCGAGTTCTTTGGTGGATTCTCCGTCGGGTTCTACCAGGCCTACGACAGGGTGTGGCGGCGAACCCCGGAGTACCGGGCCAAGCGGGATATCTATAACCTTTATCACGCCCTAAATCATTACAACCTGTTTGGCAGCAGTTACCTTGGTCGGTGCCGGGAGCTGCTGGCCCGCGTGGAAAGGCGAGTCTGTCAGCCGTGAATGATCCTTACAACCAGAACGCCCAAGCCTTCTTCACCCAATACCAGTCCCTGACATTCGAGCAGGTCCATGGGGACTGGTTGCCACAACTGGGCACGAAGGTCGGTCTGGCCCTGGATGTCGGGGCAGGGAGCGGGCGCGATGCGTTGGCTCTGGCGGAGCGGGGTTGGGATGTAGTCGCGGTGGAGCCTGCCCAGGAGCTTCGTCGGCTTGGGGAGGCGGCTACCGGACATAAGAGTATCCAGTGGCTGGATGATCGTCTGCCGGACCTGGGTGCAATCCGTAAACTCAGTTACCGGTTTGATCTGATTCTGCTGTCGGCGGTCTGGATGCATTTGCCTCCGACGGTCCGCAAGCGGGCGTTCCGGATACTGACGGAGTTGCTGGCGCCCTCGGGCATGCTGGTGGTTTCCCTGCGCCATGGCCCGGGTGACGGGCAGCGTGTGTTCTACGAGGTCAGCAAGGCGGAACTGGACGGGCTGGCCCGGCAGCGGGCGCTGATGCCGGTCCCGCTGCCGCAGATCCGTCGGGCCGATGAACTTAAGCGCCAGGCCATCTGGTGGGAGACGGCGGTGTACCGGTTGCCGGACGATGGCACCGGGGCGTTGCCCACCCTGCGCCACATCATCGTCAACGACGACAAATCCTCAACGTACAAGCTGGGTCTTCTGCGTACCCTGGTGCGAATGGCGGACAGCGCGCCGGGGCTGGTGCTGAGCCGTTCTGATGACTGGGTGGAGTTGCCGCTGGGAGCCGTCGGGCTGTACTGGCTGATGCTGTATCACCCGCTTATCCTGCGGCACAGGTTGCGTCAGGCACCGGGGTTCCGGGGCTACGGTTTTGCCGGCGACGATTTCTATCAACTTGAAAAGCTCTCGCCGCTGGATTTCCGGCTGGGGTTATCACTCTCTGCGGAACACGGGCCGGTCGTGCTTCGCGCCATCAAGATGGCCGCGGCCAATATTTTGAAGAACCCTGCAAAGTACACCACCTGGCCTGGCAGTAACCGCCCGGTTTTTGAGGGTGGCAGCAGCCGGTTCACGATTCGGGACGAAGCCGTGCGCCTGGATCGCGAAACCTTGGCCCGCTTTGGTCGATTCCGGGTGCCGGCATTGCTCTGGGATACGTTCAGTCGTTACGCCTGCTGGGTGGAGCCGGCCATTGTCAATGAGTGGGTGAACCTGATGGGGAGCTGGGAAGTCCGGTACTCCACTGAAGTGTTCCACCAGGCACTGCTGTGGGCGGAGGGGCGGCGTGATACGGCAACGATGCGCAAGCTTGTCGATCAGCAGCTCACCAAAGGCCGGGTGGACTGTGTGTGGACCGCCCGCAATCTGGCACGGTCCCGGTACGATATCGACCACTGCTTCCCCTGGTCCCGCTGGAACAATAACGATCTATGGAACCTTCTGCCTGCCACCCACACTGCCAATGCCGCCAAATCCGAAAAGCTGCCCGCAGACTCAGTTCTGAAAGATGCCCGGCCCAGGGTGATCGAGTGGTGGGAGCAGGCCATCATTGGCAGCGAGCGCGAAGCCCAGTTTTTCGCCGAAGCAGAGGCCGCATTGCCTTTGCTGAGTGGCCAGCGATCGGTTGATGGGGTGTTCGAGGGTATGCTGCAACAGCGCCTGAGGTTGAAGACCAATTTACAGCTGGCGGAGTGGTTAGGCCTTCCCGGATAGCTCAACCCCGCCGGGTTTCAAAACGCTACAAAAAAGTTTCACCCCCCAAACACGGCTTTTATTGCCTTCCGTTACCAAAAACCCCGTTTCAGATCAGCCGCTTCTATATTTTCATTACCTGATCCTGTCGAAAAATTGACAATATTGTAATTTGGCTGTGACACATTCCCCACTGATAATCGGCGGCGTTTTGAACTATTTTACAAATTCGACGATTATTTGGTGTGAAATGTCCATGAAACGCGTCATTAAAATGTCACAGGCATGGATTGCCGCGTTAGTTATCGGAGTCGCTCTTACAGGATGTGGCGGGGGCTCTTCGGGTGTTACCGACGGCACCGACCGGACCAGCTCCAGCGGTTCCGGAAGCAGCCAGGCCAGCTCTACCGGCGATGGCACGGCAACCCTGAGCTGGGTGGCTCCGGCAACCCGGGTCAATGGCGACGGTATTGCCATGGGTGAGCTGCAGGGTTACATCATCCGGTTTGGTCAGAGTGCTTCCGACCTGTCCCAGACCATCACCATCAACGATGCCAGTGTCATGGATTACACGGTGACCAACCTGGGAACCGGCGAGTGGTTCTTTGCAGTCCAGGTGGTTGATCTTGACGGCCTGACCAGCGCGCCGTCTGAAGTGGTCAGCAAGACAATCTGATTGTTTCCTGTTTTTAATCGCCGTTGAGGTCTCCCGGTGTTTTGTAGTTGCCGGGTGTAGCGGATCACGACAGTGGGTTGGCAACCGGCAGTTTGATGGTGAAGGCAGAGCCTTCCCCCAGCCGCGAGGCCACACGGATTTCCCCCCGGTGTTTTTCTACCACCACGTGCACAAACGACAGCCCCAGTCCTGCACCTCGGCTTCCCGACAGCTCACTGCTTTTCTGGCGGCGATAGCGGTCGAACAGATAGGGCAATTCTTCCTCGGCAATGCCACTGCCTTCGTCAGTGACGGTCAGGCACGCCTGGTGGCCGGCCCGGAACACCTGGGCGGTCACAAACGCCCCCGGCGGACTGTACTGCACGGCATTGGTCAGCAGGTTGATGACGGCCCGTTCCAGCAATTCCGCATTACCCCTTAACCACAGCTCCTCGCTGCCCTGCAGGACCAGGTGGATGCCTTTTTCCAGCGCCTGCTCGCTCACGCTGTCCCGTGCGTTTTCGACAATGGCGAGGAAGTCGCACTCGTAGAAACGGGTTTCCGTCAGCTGCTCGGCGCGCGCCAGCTGCACAAACTCCTCGGCCAGCTGGTAGCTGCGTCTTGCCAGACGGCCCAGCTGTTCCAGCTGCGGCGTATCGATTTCGCCGGGATGGCGTTTCATCTGCTCGATCAGCGCCAGCTGGGATACCAGCGGAGAGCGCACGTCATGGGAGATGAAGTCGATGGCTTCCCGGTGCTGGCGTTGCTGTTCCCGCAGCTCGGAGATGTTCGAGATGTTGGCGATGATGCCGTTCTGGTCACCGTCGGGCAGTGCAAACGGGGCAAAGTGGATTAGGAAATCCATGCCGCGAATGCGCAGGTCCACGGTGCGTGACTGGTTCATGGTCAGGGTTTCGGAGACGGTTTCGTGCCAGGGCGGTATTTCCCGGGGGTCATGACCTTCCAGCAGGCGGGCCAGGGGCATGCCGCTCAGGCTGGGCATCGGCTCGCCGAACCATTCTTCGATGTGGCCGTTGGCAAACTGGATCACACCGAGCTCGTCAGTCACGATGATGCCATCGGGCATCCGTTCGAAGCTGCGGCTGATGAACTGGTGCATGCTGCGCATCTGGTTGATGGCGCGGCGGACATGGTCGATGCGCGAGGAAATCGCTTCCCTCGGTGCATTATCGACGGGGTTACCTGACTCGGGATTGAGGGTGAGCCGACGCAGATAGAGCTGAATGACTTCGCGGCTTAGGTCATTCGGCAGCGAAAGCCCCAGGCTGTAAATGGCATCGTAGCGGGTCAGCTGGATCCAGCTCTGGTTGTTCAGGTGGATCCAGCGGCCCGCCTCGGGAAAGGGCGGCTGGTCGGCGGCCGTCAGGCCATGGGCGTCCAGTACCTGGCCATTTCGGGACAGCCACCAGCCTTCCGGTTGCAGCAGGGTTTTCAGGTGCTCAAGGATCAGTGGCGGATGGCGGCGTTCCGGCGCGGGCAGGCTGGTACGGGGGCCCTGGCCCAGCTCATCCATCTGCCGGTTAAGAAAGTGGTTGGTCAGCGCCAGCCGCTGGGCACTGGACAACGGGCAGGCGATCAGGGGGATCATCAGTGCCAGGGTAATCGGCAGCCACAGGCGAACATACAGCAGCAGGGTCATGTTGAGTGCAATCAGGCCCAGCGTCAGCAGCAGGCAGAGCATCATCGAGTGCCCGGGCCGCAAACGGGGCAGTACCAGGGACAGCAGGGCAATAAGTGCGCCTGCCAGCAGCAGGGTAATGGCGCCGGGCAGGAGCCGGATGAGGGTGTTCTGGCTGAGCGCGGAATAGCTGTTGGCGTGGAACTCGACGCCACTCATCGGGGTTGCCAGGCTGGAAAACGGCGTTGGCATGATGTCGCCAAAACCGGCTGCGGTGGCCCCGACAAAGACGACCTTATCCCGCAAGGCGTCAGTCGGGTAGCGGCCCCGCAGAATGTCGGCATAGGAATACACCGGCAGGGTGCCGGCACGGCCGGCGAGGGGGACCCGGACGAACATCGGCTTGGCCTCGCCAAAGGCCCCGGGCAGGGCAGTGCCGTTAACTTCCGCCGCGGCGCGGCCAAGGCTGGGCCAGAGGGTGCCTGCTCTGGCTTTGACCAGGTCTACCCCACGGGCGAGGCCGTCCGCATCTAACTCGACGTGGGCGTGGCCCAGGGCCGCTGCGGCTTGCGTCAGATGCCAGGTGGGTAGCCGGCTGGTCCCGGGTTCCGGGTCGTCGGCGTTGGAGAAATGCATGGGCAGTACAACACGGCCGTGCTTTGCCATGGCACTGGCCAGGTCGCTGTCAGCCTCGGAGGCTTCGGGGAACAGGATGTCGAACACGATGGTTCGCGTGCCGGCCTGGTCAAGCTGGCGGACCAGCCCGGCGTGAGCGCCCCTGGGCCAGGGCCAGCGCCCCAGTTCACTCAGGCTGGCTTCGTCGATGGCGATAATGGCCACGTTATCGGCCACCGGGGTGGGGTAGCGGGTGATCAGGGTGTCATACAGCCAGAAATCAATGCGCTGTGGCAGCGAGGTAAACTGGAGCAGCAGAAGTAATGCCAGGAGTGGCAGGCCGAGGCTCAATGGTGTGTTTTTAAAAGGCAACCAGTACCGCGTCATGGGGCCTGCTGTTGGATCTTGTTGCAAAACGATCTAGTCCAGGAATGACTCCCTCCCTGGTTCCGGCGATCTTCCCGAGGGTCCTTCAGAAAGTGCCCTACGAGGCACAAAATACCCTTATCGGGGAGTGCGGTGCAAGGCTCTGAATGTACGCGGGTTATGAGCCGCACCGCGGGGTGATTACGGGGCTTCGTCGCCGGAGGCGGTTTCGGTGTCGGCGGTTGCCTTGATGGCCTCCAGGCGGTAGCCGCGCTGGTAGATGGTTTTGATGCGGAACCCGTTGTCCGGGTTGAGCCCCAGCCGCCGGCGCAAGCGACTCATGTGGGTATCCACGGTACGGGTATTGATGTCACGGGTCAGCCCCCAGACCCGTTCCAGCAGCATTTCGCGGGTCAGCAGGCGGCCCTGGTTCTGGAACAGGAACAGGGTCAGGTCGAAGTCCTTGTCGGTCAGTACCAGTGCCTGGCCGTGCAACTTGATCACGCGTAGCTGGGTGTTCACCTCGAACGGACCATAGTTCAGTACTTCTTTGTCGCTCTCCGGACTGGTACGGCGGGACAGTGCATTGATGCGAGCCAGCAGTTCCGCGGCCCGCGGCGGCTTGATGAGGTAGTCATCTGCCCCGGCGTCCAGTGCGCGGACAATGTCGCTTTCGCTGTCCCGCTGGGTGAGGAAAATGACCGGGATCGGCCAGTTGAGCTGGGCGCGGACGCTTTCCAGTACCTCAACACCGGTTCCGTCGGGAATCTGCCAGTCGAGAATTAACAGGTCATAACTGCGGTGCAGCACACTGCTCAGGAAGGACTGAGCGGTGGGAAAACTGTCACACTCATACCCGCGTTCGGCAAGGATGGCCTGGACGTTCTGAGCCTGTTCATGCTCATCTTCTAGCAGGGCAATGCGCATGGATGTCCTCTCTTCGAATGCTGTCAGGGCGCCGGTGGATGAAACGGCAGCCCGGTTAGTTGTTGTGGCACAATTATGCCAAATCAAGCCTTGGCAATCAGTTTTAATGTGTAGTCTTGCGTAATCCGGTAGCCGGCAACCCGTTGTTGTCATCGAGGGTCTGCCGGCAGGCGGGGTAACTGCTGCATCCCCAGAACCAGCCCTTCTTGCCCTTGCGACGTACCAGGGGCGAGAAACAATGGGGGCAGGGGATCGGCTTCTGGCCGGTGCCGTCGGCCGGTGCCTGGTCTTCGATGGGCCGGGTGCCCTTGCAGTCGGGGAAGCGGGTGCAGGCCAGGAAGCGGCCAAACTTGCCGTCGCGCTCGCGCATCGGGGCGCGGCACTTGGGGCAATGGACGCCGTGAGCACTATCCGACGCTGGCTGACCGGCCGGTGCGGCTTCCCGCTGGCCCACAAAGCCGCGGATCTGTTCTTTCAGGTTTTCAATGAACTGTCGTGGGTCACCCTGGCCCTGGCGGATGGACTCCAGGGTGGCCTCCCAGATGGCAGTCATATCCGGTTTGCTGACCGATGCCGGCAGCGCCGCGATCAGCGCCGTGCCCTTGTCGGTGGCGCGAATGAACCGGCTGTCGCGGTACAGATAATCGCGGCGGAACAGGGTGTCGATGATGGCGGCGCGGGTGGCCTCGGTGCCCAGCCCGTCGGTTTCCCGCAGGGTTTTTCGCAGGTCCGCGTCGCTGACGAAGCGGGCGATGTTGGTCATCGCCGACAACAGCGTGGCGTCGGTAAAGTGTTGCGGTGGCTGGGTCATCCGTTCGCGGAGGTCGGCGCTGTCACAGAGTACCGCTTCGCCTTTTTCCAGCCGGGGCAGGGGCGCTTTCTCCGCTTCCTGGCGGGCTTCTTTCAGGCGCAGTTCCAGGGTCTTCCAGCCGGGGGTCAGTATCGCGGTTTCGTTGGCGCGGAAGTTGTGGCCGCTGATGGCGACGGTCAGCCGGCCCTCGCGATGGACTGTCTCGGCACAGAACTGCATCAGGTAGTAGCGGGCAATCAGGTTGTAGATCTTCTGCTCCGCCGCGCTGAGCTGGCCACTGGGACGGCTGCGGGCGGTGGGAATAATGGCGTGGTGGGCATCCACCTTGCCGTCATTCCAGGCTGCACTGCGCAGCTCCGGGTTGGCATCGGTACAGGCGGTCGCCAGTTCCGGATCGACCTGGCCAATCGCGCGGATGATGGTGGTGCGCTGCTCGTAATGGCCCTCGGGCAGGTAACGGCAATCGGATCGCGGGTAAGTAATCAGCTGGTGCCGCTCATACAGGTTCTGGGCGGTATCCAGCACCTCCTTGGCGCCCATGCGAAACAGCCGTCCGGCCTCGATTTGCAGTGCAGAAAGCGACAGCGGCAACGGTGGCGCTTCCTTGCGGTCGCGGAACCGGGCTTCGATTACCTTGCCGGGCCGGCCACTGACTTCGTCGGCAACCTGCTGCGCCACGGTGCGACCCAGCAACCGGTCTTCCTCGTCGAGGTGGTCGCGAAAGCGCTCGTCGGGCATCCAGCGGGCGGCAAAGGGCCGCTGGTCACTGTCGTCTTCCAGGGCGTGCAGGTTGGCGAGGATGCGGTAAAAGGGTTTCGGCTCGAACGCGGCAATGGTGTTATCCCGCTCGACCACCAGGCCAAGTACCGGTGTTTGCACCCGGCCGACCGAATACACGCCGTCTTCACCCGACTTGCGGTAACTGAGGGTGTACAGACGGGTCAGGTTGATGCCATAGAGCCAGTCTGCGCGCTGGCGGGCCAGTGCGGAGTGGGAGAGACGGCGGAATTCCCGGTTATCCCGGGGGTTGCGCAGCGCTTTGGCGACCGCATCCGGATTCAGGTCATTGATCAGTACCCGTTGTACCGGGCAGGTGGCGCCGAAATAGCGGATGACCTCATCCACCAGTAACTGGCCTTCCCGGTCCGGGTCGCCGGCGTGAAAGATAACGCTGGCTTTGCGGACCAGACCTTCCAGCACCGCAAGCTGCTTGCGTACGCTCTCCTTCGGAGTCACCTCCCAGTGTGCCGGGAACATCGGCAGGTCCTGCAGTCGCCATTTTTGCCACTGGGGGTTGTAGCGGGCCGGTTCGGCCGGCTCCAGCAGGTGGCCGATACACCAGCTCACCACGGTGGCGTCATCACCACTGCCACAACGCAGCCAGCCGGGCCCCTTCTGGACAGGGCCCGGCAGGGCGGCAGCGATGGCGCGGCCGAGACTGGGTTTTTCGGCAATGTACAGGCGCATGGTCTGGTTACAGGCTGACTGGGGGAGGGAAGATGGCGGTTTGACGGGAATGTGTCAAGGCTCGGGGCTGGTGCCGTTTGTGGTGTAGACTGTTTTCAGTGACATTCGCCAAACAACCGGAGCCAGTCAAAGATATGTCGATACAGCACGCCATCGAGCAAAAGCTCGGGACAGGTTTCAATGCCGAGTTCCTGAGGGTGGAAAATGAAAGCCACATGCACAGTGTTCCGCCCAACTCGGAAACCCACTTCAAGGTGACCCTGGTGTCCGCCGATTTTGCCGGACAGGGCAAGGTGAAACGTCACCAGGCCGTCTACAAGGTTCTGGCCGAGGAGCTCGCCGGCGGTGTCCATGCGCTGGCACTGCACCTTTACACCCCGGAGGAATGGCAACTGAGCGGCCAGGCCGCGCCGGACTCACCCAACTGTATGGGCGGTTCAAAGCACGATCCGGCCAGGCAGGGATAAGGAGCTTCCTTTATGAGTCAGTTTTTCCAGATCCACCCGGAAAACCCACAGAAGCGTCTGATCACCCAGGCGGTTGATATCATCCGCAAGGGCGGGGTGGTGGTTTACCCCACGGATTCCGCCTATGCCATCGGTTGCCACCTCGGTGACAAGCAGGCCGCAGACCGCATCAAGCGCATCCGCAAGCTTGATGACAAGCATAACTTCACTCTGGTATGCCGGGACCTGTCCGACATCGGCACTTACGCCAAGGTGGACAATACCCGGTACCGGCTGCTGAAGACGTTTACCCCGGGCCCTTACACATTCATTCTTGATGCCACCAGCGAGGTGCCCCGCCGGCTCCTGCACCCGAAGCGCCGCACCATTGGCCTGCGGGTTCCGGACAATCCCATTGTGCAGGCCCTGCTGGGGGAGCTGGGCGAGCCCATCATGAGCAGCACCCTGATCCTGCCGGGCGAAACCGATCCGATGACCGACCCCTACGAGATCCGGGACACCCTGGAGCATGACCTTGACCTGATCATCGACGGCGGTTTCTGCGGGTTCGAGGCCACGACAGTGGTGAACATGATTGACGACGTACCTGAAGTAACCCGCGTCGGCAAAGGGGACCCTGCTCCATTTCAGATATAGTTGATCAAAAAAGTGGCAATCAACCTGACAGTGTCTATGCTCTGAAAAAGGGGCTTTCCGGTCCCGTACGGGGCCGGAGTGGGTTCCAGACACGCAATCTGGAGAGGTAGTCCGAGGACGTAATCTGGAGGAGTATCCGGAGGGCTAAGCCGCCTGGCGCCTGTCCTGCCCGTTGGGAGCGGGTGCCGGTCATCGAGGGAGTGAAGGGCAATGTGGTCACGGTTGGATCATCTGGTTAACAAAAATAGCAGTATTCGCGTAAAACAATCTGCGGTTGTGTCACTGGCAGGTGCCACCTTGCTGGTGGCGGCTTGCGGCGGCGGTGGTGGCTCGTCGGGGGACACTACCGCGACCCTGTCGGCCGACCCGGGCTTCTATCTTTCGGATGTCAGCGTTTCCGGCGACACAAGGGCGACGGAGGCGCTGACGCTGATGAGTGCTGACGGCACTTACGTCACGGTGCTTAACGGTGAGCCATTCGACGCCACCTTCGGAAAGCTCGATATCTCGGGGGCAGCGGTCACCGGCACGGCGGTGAACATCTTCCTGTTATCGGGAGATCTGTGGGGAAAAACCCGCGGAACCGTTAGTGGTGAGGTAACCGGCACCGGTACCCTGGCACTGCAGGCGACCGCCGAAGATGGCGGCTCCAGCTCAACGGTGACCCTCCAGCGCCAGTCGGATCTCAGTAACCAGGGCCTGAGCCTGGCGACCCTGACCGGGACCTATACCGGCACGATTGCCTCGGGCGGGACAGAGAGCCTCCAGTTCACCATCGCCGCGGATGGCGCAGTCGTGGGGTCACATGCCAAGTGTAACTTTACCGGCCAGGCGACCGTGCCCAATGGCCGTTTCAACGTCTTTGAGCTGGCCATCGATGCCTCGTCCTGTCCTGGCCGACAGAATGGCGCTGAATCGATTCTCTACGGCAATTTCACCGGGTTGGGGGCCTACGATTACGCAGGTGCCTCGGTGGTTTTTATCATCAATAACACCGAAATCGGCATTTACGGCGAGATCCCGAAACGGTGACCAGGGCCATGCTTTCGGGTTATCCGTAGATCATCGCATAACGCTTCTTGTGCTTTGTCGCTAATCTGCCCGCATGCATTCAGAATGCGGGCATTTTTTTGCCTGTGATGTACTCTCAGATACGGGTTATCCCTTCTCTTACTGGCAGGATCAGCAATGCCCGGAACCAACGAACGCCGACGTCTTGCCGCACTCAAGCGCCTGAATATTCTGGATACCCCGCCGGAGGAACGTTTCGAGCGGCTGATCCGGATCGCCAAGCGTTACTACAATGTGGATATTGCCCTGTTTTCGATCCTTGACGAGGAACGCCAGTGGTTCAAATCCCGCGATGGCCTGGACGCCACTGAAACCCCGCGTTCGATGGCATTCTGTGATCACGCCATCCGCCAGGATCGCGCCTTTATCATCGAGGATGCCACTCGGGATCCGCGGTTTCGGGACAATCCGCTGGTCACCGGTAAACCCCATATCCGTTTTTATGCCGGTATCCCCGTCCGGGAGCCCACCGGGTTCAAGCTGGGCAGTTTGTGCATCATTGACTCCCGGCCCCGCAAGATTACCGACGTCGACCTGGAAGTGCTGCGTAACCTGGCAAGCCTGGTGGAAGACGAGATCGAGCGCGCCTATTACGGGGCGGCGGACCAGACAAACATTGATGTTTCCCATCTCAACCGGGCCATCTATCGTGCCCAGAACGTGTTCCTGTCCAGCGACAACGAGCACGCCGCCTTTGAGGTTTTGCTTAACGACCTGTTGACCCTTACCGGCAGCGAGTTTGGTCTGATCAGTGAAGTGCTCCACCGGCCGTCCGGCGACCCCTATCTCAAGGTGGGGGCCATCACCAATATCGCCTGGAGCCCCGCCACCCAGAGCCTGTATCAGCAGATCGAACGCCGTGGCATGACCTTTGACCGGGTGGATAATATCCTCGGCCTGCCGCTGGTCGATGGTGAAGTGATCATTTCCGACTCCGTCATCAACGACCCGCGAGGGAAGGGCTTGCCGGCGGGGCATCCGCCGGTCAATGCCTACATTGGCATGCCGATACATTCCGGCGACCAGATGATTGGCCTGGTGGGGCTGGCAAATCGCTCCGGTGGTTATACCGCAGACCTCGCGGAGGAGCTGGACCCGCTGTTGCAGACCATCGCCACACTGATCGAGCGCAAACGGCTGTACCGGGAGAAATGGGGCCATCAGAAGCGGCTGGAGAAGGCTGCCAACTTCGATTCGCTGACCGGCCTGCCAAACCGCAGACGGTTGACCGAGCTGTTCGAGGACGAGATTCGCGAGGCGAACCTCCGTGAAGGGGTGATTGCGGTGTGTTTTATAGACCTTGATGGCTTCAAGGACATCAATGACACCCACGGCCACATGGCCGGCGATGCCGTGCTCAAGAGCGTGGCTCAGCGGTTGCAGGCTTCTGTGCGGGAGCATGATGTAATTGCCCGCCTGGGTGGTGACGAGTTCGTCGCGTTGCTCCGGGATGTGGAGGATGCCGGTGTGTACCAGCGTATTCTTGATGCCCTCTGCAAACCGGTCAGTTACAAGAGCCAGGTGTTGCAGTTATCCGGCAGTATGGGGGTTACCGTATACCCGGTGGATGACGCAACCCCTGACATGCTGCTGCGTCATGCCGACCAGGCCATGTACGCCGCCAAGGAGTCCGGCAAGAACTGTTTCCGGGTGTTTGATATGCGGCTCCACCAGGCCCGCAAGGAGCGGGTCCGGGTGCTGGAGCAGGTCGACTCGGCTCTTGAGTCCGGCCAGTTCGAGCTTTATTACCAGCCGGTGGTGAATTTCCGGCACCGCCAGGTGATCGCGTTCGAGGCGCTGTTGCGCTGGCACCATCCGGAGCTGGGGCTGCTGACACCGGACCGTGTCCTTCCCCATATTGAATTCACCGATTACGACCGCCGGATCGGCCGCTTCGTGATGGGCCAGGCGGTTAACACCCTCCGCGAGTTTGACCGCCAGGGGTTGCCCTACGGTGTCAGTATCAACCTGAGCCCCATGCACTTTCTCGGCGACCACTTCGCCGACGATCTCGGTGCGGCGTTGCAGGACTGCAAGCCGGGGCTGTGTAACCGGTTGACGGTGGAAATTCTGGAAACCACTGCAATGGACGACCCTGATGTGGCCATTGAAGCCATCCGGGCGTGCCGTGAACTGGGTGTGGCGGTGTCGCTGGATGACTTTGGCACCGGCTACTCCTCACTGAGTTATTTCCGCAAGTTGCCAGTGGACGAGATCAAGATTGACCGGTCCTTTGTCCGGGAGCTGGCGAGCAGCAGTGACGACAACATGATTGTCGAGGCCATCATCGGGCTGTCCCGCAGTTTCCGTCGACGTGTCGTGGCTGAGGGAGTGGAAACCCCCGAGTTGCTCGGCCAGCTGCTGGAGATGGGCTGCGATATCGGGCAGGGTTACCACTTCAGTGAAGCCCTGCCGCTGCCAGAGGCGCTGGCCTGGGCAGCCGGTTTTCAGGATTGACCAGGATTTGCCAAGATCAATTTTGAATATCCTCGGCGGACCGGGAAAGAATGAGAAATTAAAACCCTCTCGTCCGCCAAGTTCTTGACGTTAACTCCCCGACATACTCTGTACATCTTTTGCGCAACCTGTTGTGTCTGCAGGTGCTTTTTCTTGACGTGTAAAAAAACCATGCACGCCGGCGTGGCAGACATGTCTTGTCGAGTTTCGCATAATATTATTCAACCGTAACAGGCATTTAACAATTTGTTACGTTAACTTTCTGCCCAGTCGACCGACGGGGCAAAGACTTCATTTCCCACCCAGGAAAACGTATCCGTTTTCCCGTCTGTCGACAAAGTAACCAGTATTTCCAGTTCGCATCTGCCAAGAAGACCGGAAGGTTCCGGAAAGGTTCCGGGCAGTTCAAAGCCGGATTCGGGGCTGAGCGTGGAATTTTTGACGCTCATTCCGCCCGGCGGTGAGGTCTGGCAGGAACGGCTTGCTGGTTGCAGGAATTACAACCCGAACGCCCCGCTGAGCGGGGCTCACAGATGACAGGCAAGGGAGCAGGAGCATGCGAGTCAGCATTTTTGGTCTGGGTTACGTAGGCGCAGTATGTACCGCGAGTCTGGCGCACCGCGGCCACCAGGTGATGGGTGTCGACGTGTCACCGGTCAAGATTGATCTGATCAACCAGGGCAAGTCGCCCATTGTTGAGCCGGGTCTGGAGGAACTGCTCAGTGAAGGGCGGCAGGCAGGGCGTATCGAAGGGATGACGGAAGGCTACCTCGCCGTACAGGAAACCGAACTCTCAATGATCTGTGTCGGTACGCCGAGCAAGGCCAATGGCGATCTCGACCTGCAGTACGTCGAGAATGTCTGCCGCGATATCGGTGTTGCCCTGAAGGACAAGGGTGACTGGCACCTGGTCGTCGTCCGCAGCACGGTGCTGCCGGGAACGGTGCGTGACCTGGTGATTCCGGTGCTGGAAGAGGTGTCCGGCAAGCGTGCGGGAGTTGATTTCGGGATCTGCGTAAACCCGGAATTCCTGCGTGAGAGCACCGCCATTCACGATTACGACCAGCCGCCGATGACGGTGATTGGTGAGCTGGACGCCCGTTCCGGTGACCTGCTGGCAAAAATGTACGAGGACCTCGACGCGCCAATCGTGCGCAAGCCCATCGAAGTGGCCGAGATGATCAAGTACACCTGCAACGTCTGGCACGCCACCAAGGTCAGCTTTGCCAACGAGATCGGCAACATTGCCAAGTCTCTGGGGGTCGACGGCCGTGACGTGATGGACGTGGTCTGCCAGGACAGCAAGCTCAACATTTCCCGTTACTACATGCGCCCGGGCTTCGCCTTCGGTGGCTCCTGTCTGCCCAAGGACGTCCGTGCGCTGAGCTATCGCGCCAGCCAGATGGATGTCCGTCATCCGTTGCTCAGCTCCATCATGAGCAGCAACGACGAGCAGGTCGCCCACGCCTTCAACATCGTTACCGGTTATGGCCGTCGCAAGATCGGCATGCTGGGGCTCAGCTTCAAGGCCAACACCGATGACCTGCGGGAAAGCCCGCTGGTTGAGCTTGCGGAAATGCTGATCGGCAAGGGCTACGACCTGCAGATCTTCGACCGCAACGTGGACTACGCCCGCACCTATGGCGCCAACCGCGATTACATCAACCACAAGATCCCCCATCTCGCCAACCTGATGGAAAGCGACCTTCGCGGGGTGATTGACCACGCCGATGTGATCGTGGTGGGCAACAACGACGAGCTGTTCGAAACGGTCATTGCCGAGGTTCCGGAAGGCAAGCGGGTGGTGGACCTGGTGGGCTTCATGAAGACCGCCAGCAACGATGTCCTCGAAGGCATCTGCTGGTAGCACCCGGACTGGCCGGCACCTGCGTGTTGCGGGTGCCCGGCCGGCACGCCTTGCTAACAGTGAACGGAAGTCTCCACGTGAGTTTGTTCAAGCAAAGGATGCCCAGCAATGGCTCTGCTTACTGACAATGTACTGACCCGTGCCGGAGGATGGTGCCTGTACCTGGCGGCACTGGGCGCTCTGGCGGCATCGCTGCCCAGCTCGTTCGTCGTGCCGGGCGGCGCCCACTTCATCCTGGTGATCGGCGGGATCGGAATGTGGCGGTACTCCGTGGGCATTATTCATTTTGTCCGCGGCATGTACTTTCTCCATGTGGCTTATCCGCGCCTGCGCAGCCAGGCCCGGCAACTCGGAGACCAGGCCGCCCCCTCCCATGTCTACCTGATGGTGACCAGCTTCCGCATCGATGCCCACACCACGGCGATGGTGTATGACTCCATCATTCGCGAAGCCATGGAATGTGGCTGGCCAACGACGGTGGTGGCGTCGGTGGTGGAACTGTCCGATGAAATGATCATGCGCAGCCTCTGGCGCAAGCATGCGCCACCCTCCCACGTGCAACTCAAGCTGGTGCGGATTCCCGGCACCGGCAAGCGTGACGGCCTGGCTTATGGCTTCCGGGCCATCTCCCGGGACCTGCCGGATGACAACGCCATCGTTGCGGTGGTGGATGGCGACACCGTGCTGAACCCGGGTGTGGTGAAGGCGACGGCGCCGTACTTCCGGCTGATGCCGAAGATGGGTGCGCTGACCACCAACGAGTTCTGCGAGGTGCGGGGCAGCTACCTGATGTCCGAGTGGCACAAGCTGCGGTTCGCCCAGCGCCACCTCAACATGTGCTCGATGGGGCTGTCTCGCCGGGTGCTGACCCTGACCGGGCGGATGTCGGTCTTCCGCGCCAGCGTGGTGACCCGTCCCGAGTTCATTTCGGATGTCGAATACGACTCCCTGCGGCACTGGCGCCTGGGTGAGTTCCGCTTTCTTACCGGTGACGACAAGTCCAGCTGGTTCAGCATGATGCGGCTGGGGTACGACACCTTTTATGTGCCGGACGCCTCCATCAGCACGGTGGAACATCCGCCCGATCCCAGCTTTATCCGCTCGGCCCGGCAACTGATGTTCCGCTGGTATGGCAACTCCCTGCGGCAGAACTCCCGGGCCACCAAGCTCGGGCCGGGACGGCTGGGATGGTTCACCTGGTATGTCCTATGGGATCAGCGGATCTCCATGTGGACCAGCATTCTCGGGCTGACCGCTGCCATCGTGGCTGCCATGAAGTATTCGTTCGTGATCCTGGTGGCTTACCTGCTGTGGATCGGTCTGACCCGGCTGGTACTGACGATCCTGCTGATCGCCACAGGCCACCCGGTGGGGCCGGTGTACCCGGTCATCCTGTACTTCAACCAGATCTTCGGATCGCTAGTGAAAATCTATGTGTTCTTCCGGCTGGACCGCCAGTCGTGGACACGCCAGAAAACCAGTTTCAGTGCCGACGCGGCTTCGTTTCAGCAGCAGCTGAACCGCTGGTCGTCACGAGCGATGACCTTCTCTGCCGCCAGTGTTTTCCTGGCGCTGGTCATGATCATCGTGTGACAGGAGGCGGGATGACATCCCGCGAACAATCACCAAGGAATCAACACACTCAAGGGCTAGAACAATGAATACGGCAGCAGTTGCACCGCAATTTGTTCACGAATCCGAGGCTCAGCGCCAGTACGCACGGGTCAGGATACCGGCCAAGCTGTTTGTCAGCCTGGATGGCACCACTTACAAGTTTCCCGTTGAGGATATTTCGGCGGGTGGTTTCAGCATCAACACCGGCAATCAGCCGCTGCGCACCGGGCGGCTGTACCAGGGCCGGTTGATTTTCAAGGTTGATGGCTTCGACATGGCGGTGGAAGTGGGTTTCGTTCCACGCAACGTCAGTGCCAGCCAGGACCGCTGTGGTTGTGAATTCCAGAACCTGGGGGCGAGCGAGGTCTCGGCCCTGCGCTATCTGATCACGTCGTTCCTCAGCGGCGAGCTGGTTTCCATGGGGGACGTGCTCAACACGCTGTCCCGGGACAACTTTGCCAAGGCCCGCAAAACCAAGGGCAGTGCCGCCCTGGGTTTCCTGGGCAAGGTGCGGGCGACGGTGGGTAGCCTGATTTTTCTCGGTATCGGCCTGATTGCCGCCTCCGTCGTGGCCTGGCAGTTATGGGAGATCTACTTCGTCACCCGGGCGGAGTCCGCCATGGTGGCCGCCGAGCAGATCCCGGTTCATGTTCCCAAAGACGCCAAGGTCACCACGCTGGTCACCGCCGGGCAGCAGGTCAAGGCTGGCGAGGCCATTGCCACTTTTGATGCGCCGATGCTGGCGTATGTCAACGAGCTGGTGGGTGAGGGTAACTACAGCATCGAACAGATCGAGGAGCTGATGGGGCAGAGCATTCGCGGCACCCTGACCAGCCCTTGTGACTGCAAGGTGCTGAATCTGCTACCGGCCCAGCAGCAGTACATGAGCCGCGGCGAACAACTGGCGGTGGTTGCCCCGCTGGATGCCTCCGCCCACGTTACCGCCCGCTTCAGCTTTGAAGATGGTGAGTCGCTGGAAGAGGGCCAGTCGGTCACCCTCCGCCTGCCTGGAGGTGATACCCAGGCCGGCCGGATCGAGTCCCTGTTTGTGGATGCCGAGCAGCCTAACCGTCCCGGCACTGCCATCAGTGCCCTGATCCGCGCCGAGGAGCCGCTGCCGCTGGCCGCCGTCGGGCGCCCCATTGGCGTGACGGTGGATACGTTCCAGTTCGGTACTTTGGGTCAGATCAGTGACCTGGACCCGATCGGTGACCTGGAAAAGGTGGCCGGCAAGGTCACCGGTAACCAGTGAGGGAGCGCCGCGACATGTACCGAGTAGCGTGCACGATCAGCCTGTTAGTGGCCGGTCTGGCCGGCTGTGGCAGCCTGCCGGACATTGGCCGGGCCGAACAGACGGCCGCTGCCGGCAACGTGGCCGAGGCCCGGGCGCAACTTGAGGAGCTGGCACGATTTGGCCTGCCGGAGGCCCAGGTGGAGCTGGGCGACCTCTATGCCGACGAAGATTCGGACGAGTCGCGCAAGCAGGCCCTGGCCTGGTACCGCAAGGCCGAGGCCCAGGGCAGTAAGCGGGCGTCGCTCCGGCTCGGCAAGATGTTTGCCCGGGATGGCCGTACGGCAAAGGAAAGGGCCTACGGCGCCCGATACCTGCGCAAGGCCCTTGCCGCGGGCGATGACTCGGCGGTGATCCCCCTGGTCAACCTCTACCTCGAGTATCCGCAGGAGTTCCCGAACGAGGATCCGGTTGCATTGATCGAGCGGGCGAGGGCCGCCGGCGACCCGGCCGGCGACTATGCCCTGGCCCGGTACTACGTGCTCAGTGGCCAGGGTGAACAGCGGGCAGGCGATATCGAAGCCCTGTGTACGCCCATTGCCGAAGCGCAGCCCAAGTGCTTCCAGCTGCTGGCGGGTGTCTACCTCAGCCAGCAGCGGGATGACGAGTTCCGGGCGCTGGTACAGCGGGCGCAGGGGGCGTGGGAGTCCGGCCAGCTGGAAGACCGCGACCTGTACCTGTTTGCCCGCTGGCTGTCCGGTGACGAGTCGCCCCGCGCTCAGGTCGGCACCACCAATGAGCTGTACCTGCAGCTGACGCCGGATTACGTGCCGGCGCTGACCGCCAGGGCCCGGCTGATCATGGAGCATAACTACCTGGCCAACCCGGAGACCGTGATCGAAATGCTCGAAGAAGCGAGGGCGAAGGGCGACCAGAAGGCCACCCTCGCCCTGGCGCGAGCCTATGAGCGCGGCCGCATCGTGCCGGCGCAGCCGGACAAGGCCATTGAGCTGGCGAAGGAAGTGCGGGAGCGCTACCCGTCTGCGGACTACCTGTTGGGTCGCATTTACAAGAAGGGCTACCTGGGTGAAGCCGATCCGGAGCAGGCCCTGCATTACCTGCTCAAGGCGGCTCGCAGGGGGTTCCCGAAAGCGGATTATGCCCTCGCTGAAATGTACTGGGAGGGCAAGGGCCTGGCGGTCAACCGTCAGTATGCCTGGTCCTTTGCAATGCTGGCCCTGGCCGGCGGCGTGGAGCGTGCGCGGGATCTGATGAAGGAGATGCTCCCGTCGCTGCCGCGCCATGTCGAACTTGCGGCAGAAGAGCTGTTCAGGCAGGAGCGGGCGGCGCGCCGGCAAATGCTGGCCTCTCGTACCGGCAAGTCCGCAACCACCGATTCTCAAGGAGGATAACTTCCATGCAGTTCCCGAAAATCAACCGTCTTACCAGGCTGACGGTGTCTGTTGGTTGCCTGGCATCGATGACTGCTTCGCCGCTGCTGGCGGAGGAGGAGCCCCTGCAGGAGCAGAGCTACCCACGCTTGCTTGAGCAGAATATCAGTTCCAAGTTCAGCGTGATCAGCGAGGGGGATCGCCGGCTGGGCCTGACCCCCGGAAACGAGATCAGCTCTGATGAGGTGGGTATCGACATCAAACCCGAGTGGGTGTGGCAACTGTCGCCCCACTGGCGTTCCAAACTCCGCCTGCAGGCCTTTGCCGCCACCGGCCAGGTGGATGTGAGTGACGAAGTTGGCGGTACCACCACCGATGGCTTTGTCGCATTGCGGGAGGCCTGGCTGGATTACAACGGGCTGACCGATTACCCCGGCGAATCCATCCGCTTTGGCCGCGAGCGGCTGAAGGAAGATTCCGGTCTGTGGTGGGACGACGATATCACCCTGACCCGCTGGATTTTCGATACCACGCTGCTGGACGCCACGGTCGGGGTCGCCCAGAAGCTTGCCGAGCTGCGCACGGATGCCAATGAGCTGCCGGAAGAGGAACAGGATATTGCCCGGTTCTTCGCCAATACCCGCTGGCAGTGGCGCAAGGATCATTACCTCGGCTTCCTGGTCACCCATGGTGAGGGCTACGGCGACCAGGTTGAAGAACTGGCGGGCCGGGGCGAACCCCTGGACGAGGGGCGCGATGGCTCCCTGACCTGGGCCGGGGTGAGTGCGGATCGTGACTACTTCGACTGGCAGTCCCATAACACCTGGCAGTACTTCGCCTCGGTGGGCGCGGTGACCGGCAGCGAGTCGGTCAGCGTCGCCGATGCCACTGCGGCAAGCGGTTACAGCGCCCGTGAGCGGGATGTCAACGGCTGGGCCGCCGATCTCGGGTTGCGGGCGCAGCTTACCGACACCCCTCGCTGGGTGATCGGTGCCCACGGTGCCATGGCGTCCGGCGGTGGCGATGCCGACGACAGCGATGCCTTCCGCCAGACCAGCCTGGAGAGCAACCGGTCCCGTTTCACCGGTACCCGCTCCCAGGTGCAGCGCTTCGGCGAGGCCATCCAGCCGGAGTGGAGCAACCTCAAGGTTGCCACCCTGTATACCGCGATTTCTGATCGCGACGTGTGGGACGCCAACCTGCTGTATCACCGCTACTGGCTGGAGGACAAGAACGGTGCCGTGTACTCCGACCTGGTGGAGCCCGGCTTTACCGGTGCCAGCGATGATCTGGGTGAATCGGTAGACCTGGTAATCGGCTATTACGGGGACAGTTCGCGAACCTCCTGGGCAGCGTTCGATGTGGTGTTCCGCGGTGGCGTGTTCCTGCCCGGTGACGCCTATGGCGATCAGGCAGACGATGTCCGCCACCGGGTGGTTCTCGATCTGGCTAAGCGCTTCTAGGGGGCAGTCATGAAGGCCGCAATCAATTGCTTTGTGCTCGTGGCACTGGTGCTGGTGAGTATTTCACCTGCCCACGGTGCCGGTAGCCGGCACGGTGCCATTCGTGGCAGTACCGCCACACCACCGGTGGTGACCGCGCCCGCGCTCGAAGATTACGGGATGGAGGTGCAGTCCAGCGAGGCGGTGGTCCGTGACAAGCCGGAGTTGCCGGATCTTTCCGGCTACACCCGCGAGGGTGTTGAGGCCCGGCTGGACGGTCGTCCGGACGGACCACCCCAGGTGGTGGTACAGCGGATAGCCGATGTGGCGGCACTGGGTGACTTTGTCGACGAAGGTCGTGCCCGGGAGTGGGTGGTTCGCCAGTTCTCCCACCCGCAGGCCATTCTGGTGAACAGTGGCAAGGTCACCCTTGAGGATGTTCACCGCCTGGTCAACGACAAGCGATATGTCGAGAAGCGGGAGGACGGTGCCTACATCGTCCGCCTGCCCCTGGCGATCCGCCAGGATGCCACGCTGGTGCTGCGGGATGACACCCTGTTGCTGTCTGAAGAGCGGGGTTCCTTCATTGCCAATGATGGCTGGATGTTTGCCATCGACAGCAAGATCCTTGGCTGGCGGGAAAAGGAAAATGGTCCGGCCGTATTCCGCAAGGCGGCGGACTTCCGCCCGTTCTTTGTCAGCTGGGGGGGCAGCGAGACGTTTATCCTCGGTACCGAAATGGCCTATCTCGGCTACAACCAGAGTAAGTCCTATGGCTTCTCCGTGGCCCAGTACTCGGAGTTCGACAACGCCCGTCTGAAGCGGAGCGCACCCCATGCCTGGCTGGTGGAGTCCACCTTCCACGAAATCTACTACGGCTTCTACTGCTATGAGGCGGAAGACGTGGCCATCGTCAACAACGTCTATCACGACAACATCGTGTACGGCATCGACCCCCACGACTACTCCAGCAACCTGGTCATTGCCGGTAACGAGGTGTACGGCACCCGCGAGAAGCACGGAATCATCATTTCCCGCGAGGTCAACGACAGCTGGATCATCGGCAACCGCAGCTACCGCAATGGCTTGTCGGGCATCGTGCTGGACCGCCAAAGCCGCCGCAACGTGGTCGCCGACAATGTGGTGTACGACAACAACGGTGATGGCATTGGCCTGTACGAGTCCCCGGATAACCTGCTGTGGGGCAACCGGCTGATGAACAACCTGCGCAACGGCATCCGCGTGCGCAACAGCACCGATGTCGGCGTGTACCACAACGTGGCGGTGTTCAACGGCACCTGGGGGATCCTCGGTCAGCTCAAGGATCTGTCCGCGACCGACCGGGATTTCGAGGAAGACTTCTACGACTACGCGGTGTCGATGACGGTGGTCGGCGGTGAACTGGCCTCCAACGCCAGTGGCCCGATCAATACCGACAACCCCCAGTACATCGCGCTCTATGGGGTGGACATGCGTTTCCCCCGGTCGAAGGCGGGTATCCATTTCAGTGGCGTACTGGGCGAGCACCAGATGCAGATTTTCGACGCGCTGATGAACCAGGACCGGGCGGTACTGCTGCAGCCGCTCTCCATGCGGTGAGCGTCCGGGCCCCGCGGGTTATATAGGGAGATATCATGGTTTTCTCGTCCAACATATTCCTGTTTCTGTTCTTGCCGGCGTTTCTGGGGCTGTACTACCTGACGCCGTTCCGGCACCGGTCCTGGGTCATCCTGATCGGCAGCTATGCGTTCTATGCCTGGTGGCGGGTGGACTTCGTACTGCTGTTCTTCGCCGTCACCCTGTGGAATTACCTGATCGGCCTGGGTATCCATCGCGCTGGTACCGGAACAGCACTGGCCCGTAAATGGGTTGCCGTCGGGGTCGCTGGTGACCTGGCAACCCTGGGGTACTTCAAGTACGCCAACTTCGGGGTCGACAGCCTGAACAGCCTGCTGGTCTCCGCGGGCAGTCAGCCGCTGGAACTGGCCCACATCATCCTGCCCATCGGGATCTCGTTCTATATCTTCCAGGCGATTTCCTATGTGGTCGATGTCTATCGCGGTGACACTGAGCCGACTCGCCGGTTTGTAGATTTCGCCGCGTTCATTGCACTGTTCCCCCAGCTGATTGCCGGCCCGGTGCTGCGCTACAAGGACCTGGCGGACCAGTTTGCCTACCGTACCCATACCATGGAGAAGTTCGGGGAGGGCGCCGTCCGGTTCATGCAGGGCTTTGTCAAAAAAGTCTTCATAGCCGACTCGATTGCGCCTCTGGCGGACAACGCCTTTGCCCTGGCTGATCCGACCACCGCCGACGCCTGGCTGGGGGCGCTGGCTTACACCGCCCAGCTGTATTTCGACTTCTCCGGATACTCGGACATGGCCATTGGTCTGGGCCTGATGATGGGCTTCCGGTTCAACGAAAACTTCAACCAGCCTTACGTCAGCCAGAGTATTACCGAGTTCTGGCGGCGCTGGCACATCAGCTTGTCGTCCTGGTTGCGTGACTATCTCTATGTGCCGTTGGGTGGCAACCGCAAGGGCACTTTCAAAACCTACCGTAATCTGATGCTCACCATGTTGTTAGGTGGTCTCTGGCATGGTGCCAACTGGACCTTCCTGCTGTGGGGCGCCTGGCACGGCGGGATACTGGCCCTTGAACGCTGGCTCGGGGTGTCGGCCAATCCGCAGGGCTTCCGGGTACTGCGCTGGGCCCTGACGCTGCTGTTGGTGGTGATCGGCTGGGTCACTTTCCGGGCCAGCAGCATTGGCGAGGCGTTCGCGTTCTACCAGGCGATGTTCACCCTGGATGGCAGCGGGCTGAGTGCGGCTTATCTGCAGGGCATCCGTGACCTGAACATTGCCATCCTGGTGCTGGCCTATGGCGTCATTGCAGCGATGGGCCTGCGGGACCGTCTCCATCAGCAGGGTATCCGGGTGACCGGGCCCGGCTGGCGGTCGGTAGCGGCCCCGTTGCTGGTGCCGGTATTTGCCCTGGCGGTGCTGAAGCTCTCTGCCGAAAGCTTCTCACCCTTCCTTTACTTTCAGTTCTGAGGGGAACCGCAATGACTGCGACTTCTGCACGACTGACCGCTTACCTGTTCATTGTGATGGTGATCGGGCTTGGGCTGCTGTCCCTGAAGCCACTTACCGAGTACGAGGCCTCCGGGGAGCTGGACGCCCTGACCGGGGAGTGGGCACGCAAACTGGAGTCCCATTACGATGAGCGCTTTCCGGTGCGGGACCTGGGCACTAACCTTTGGGCGGCTATCAACTTTGTGCTGTTCAGGGAAGGCCGGCCCGGCGTTATTGTGGGCCAGCATGGCTGGCTGTTCAGCTCTGAAGAGTTCTATCCCGAGGCCGCCGAGCCCGGTCTGGTGGACACCAATCTGGAGCGGGTGAAGGTCATCAGCCAGCACCTGCGCCGCCAGGGCATTCCTCTGGTCGTTCTGGTGGTGCCGGCAAAGGCCCGCATCTATGAGGACAAGCTTGCCGGGGAGCAGCCTGCCAGGGAAATGGCGTCACTGTACAACCGTCTGCTGGCCACCCTCGACATTGCCGGTGTGCCGGCCCCCGCACTGGCGGATGAGCTGGATGAAGCTGCCGCCGAGGGCACCCAGGTGTTCCTGCGCACCGATACCCACTGGTCTCCGGTGGGGGCGGACTTGTTTGCCCGTCAGGCGGCCATCCACATTCGTGATGTGTTTGACGACCAGCCCTGGGGCGAGCAGACCTTCTTCACCACTCAGGAAGAACCCATTCGTCACCGTGGCGACCTGCTCAACTACATTCCGGTTGACCCGCTGTTCAGCGGGCTTGGCCCGGCTCCGGACATGTTCTCACCGCGAACCACCGCAGCCGGTAACAGCACGTCAGATGCCAGCGAGTCGCTGTTTGGCGAGGCCGACACCGGCACTGTGCTGGTGGGTACCAGTTACAGCGCCAACCCGTTGTGGGACTTCCCCGGTGCCCTGCGCAAGTACCTTGGCCGGGACCTGATCAATGTGGCCGAAGAGGGCAAGGGCCCGATCGTGCCGATGGTGGAGTACCTGCAGTCTTCCGACTTCCGCGATCACCCGCCCGAGCTGGTGATCTGGGAATTCCCTGAACGTTACCTGGCCCGGCCGGTGGAATCGGAGCAGGTCACTGCCTGGTTCCGCCAGGCGGGCGCGCTGTACGCCCAGCGGCCCGGTATCGAATCCGCAACCAACCCGTGAGGAAAGCACCATGCAAACACGAATCCGTAACCGTCTTGTTATTTTGTTCAGTCTGCTTCTGCTGCTGCCGGTGGCGGCGGCCCAGGCCGGCGAGGAAGCCTTGTACGCCGCAGAGGCCCCGGATGGCGCCGCCTTTATCCGTATCATCAACGCCAACACCGGCGGCGGGATTGCCGAGGGGCGCATAGGTGGCAAGGCAATCAAGGACGTCGAGCCGCTCGAGGCGAGTGCCTATATCTATCTTCCGGAAGGCAGTTATGAGCTGTCGGTGGGCGGCAAGAGCGAGGCCGTAACCATGGCCAGTAACCGCTTCTATACCGCAGTTGTCACCGGGACCGGCGAGCTGAAAGTGCTCGAAGACGCCGACTTTGATAACCCCCGCAAGGCCCTGGTGTCGTTCTACAACCTGACCGACTCCGCAACCGTCACCCTCAAAACGGCGGACGGCAAGGTGGCCGTGACCGATCCGGTGGCGCCGATGCAGATGGCCAATCGCGAGATCAATGCCGTCAAGGTGGCCATGGGTGCCTTCAGCAAGGACCAGGCGCTGGCCAAAACCAGCGAGGTTAACCTGCAGCGCGGCAAAGTGTTCAGCTTCTTCGCCATTGAAGTGGGTGGGCAGCCGCGCCTGGTCGTCGCCGAGAACCGTGTTGATACCTCGGCCTGAGGTCAACCTTTACCAGTGAGGTAACAGAATCCCGATGAACGTCATGGAGAAGGTCTCAGTGAATTACCTCGGCAGACGCTCAGAGTGGGGTGCAGGGCTCCGGAAGCTGAAACTTCGGAGCCTGGCATTGCTGGCAACCCTGGCATGGAACAGCCAGGCCACTGCCGCGGAGCCGCCCAGATACGACGTACAGAACTGTTGCGACCTGTGCCCGTTCGCGGCCGATGCGGCCAGTTATGACACCAGTTATCTGAAGAACTTCCTGATGCTGGTGCAGGGTGAAGATGGCTGGCTGTTCCGCTCGGACGCGGAGCTGCCGCAGCAGTTCGGCCCCAGCCCGGAAGGCATGCGCCAGTTTGAGCGCTTTGCCCGCCATCTTAAGCAAACTACCGGTACCGAAATGGTGCTGGTCTACCAGCCCACCAAGGGCCTGGTGCATCCGGACAAAATACCGGACACCTCGCCGGTGCCGTTCTCCTGGTCTTTCGCCCGCGCCAATTATGTGGCCACCCTGGACCGGTTCCGCAGCGCCGGGCTGGTGGTGCCGGACCTGACCCCTCTGCTGCAGGAGGAGGATCGCGAGGACGCTTTTTATTTCAAACGCGATCACCACTGGACGCCTTACGGTGCCCGTCGCACTGCGAAACTGGTCGCCGACCGCATCCGGCAGATGCCGGTGTTCAGCGAACTGGAGCAGCAGGAATTTGTCACCAGCCGCACCGGGCTGATGCGCAAGGATGGCTCGCTGCAGGATGCAGCCCGCAGGATCTGCGGTTTTGCCTATTCCTCCCAGTACGTGGATGAGTTTCGGACCGAGGCGGTGGGCGGTGGCTCCGCCAGTGAGGCCAGCGCCCTGTTTGGTGACGAGAGCATGCCGCCGATCACCCTGGTGGGTACCAGTAACAGCATGGGGGCCCAGGACTACAACTTTGCCGGTGCGCTGCAGGAATTTCTCGGTGTTGAGGTGCTCAACGCGGCAGTGGCCGGGGGAAGCTACGACGGATCCATGTTCGAGTACCTGATGTCGGACAACTTCCGCCAGTCACCACCGCGCATCCTGATCTGGGAGGTTCCCGCCTATCACAACCTGGACAGCAATGAGTTCTATCGCCAGGTCCGGCCGATGGTGAACGACGGCTGCGAAGCCTCGGACGTGGTGCTGGAAAAGACCGCACCGGTGAAGGCGGGTATTACCGAAGTGCTCTACAACGGCGGCGGCCAGTTCCACGAACTGCCAAGTGGTCGCTACGTGGTGGACCTGCAGTTCAGCGATCCCGGGGTCAAGGAGGTAGACGCGCTCATCTGGTACGTGTTCGGCCGCAAGGACCGGGTTGACCTGGAATACGGCTCGCGGGTGGAAACCACCGGACGCTTCATGTTCGAACTGCAGGACGGCGAGGGCTGGCGGGACGAACTGTTCATGTCCCTCGACCTGGAACTCAAACCCGAACAGGTCAGTGACGGCCTAACGGTCACCACCAGGCTGTGCAAGCGCCAGGATATCTGACCCCATGCCATATCCAGCCAAAGGAGACGATGCCATGCCAAGCCGAAGAGTTTTTGACGGCCTGCCGGCACGCCGCTGGCTCGCGACCGCCACTCTGGCCGCGAGTGTAGGGGTATCCGGAGTCTATGCCAGCGAGTGCCAGGTCGGCGCGTTACAGGCGCCGGCCGGTTATTACCAGATTCCGGAGCTGCGCAAGAATGCCGGGGATTATGACTGTGACACGGTCGCGCCCCATGTGGGCTCACTGTCGTTCACCAGCAAGTACGAGGGCAGTGACAGTGCCCGTAACGAACTGAATGAAGAGGCGCTGGCCGCCTATAAAGAGGCCTCCGAGAAGATCCGCACCTTTGAGAAAACCGTGGTGGCGGCGGCCGACGACTACCAGGTGGATGGTGACGGAACTGCCGCCCGGGATTGCGTGATGGACAACCTGGACCAATGGGCCTCGGCCGGCGCACTGCTTCATGAGGAGGTCAATCATGTGGGCGAGGCGGTCCGCAAGTGGGCGCTGGCAGCTTCGGCCAATGCCTATTTGCGGGTCAAGTCGGCGGCGCCCGAGGGTTCCCTGGACCCCGAGCAGAGCGAACGGATTGAAGCCTGGTTCCGGCAACTTGTGGATGGTGTCCGCAACTACTACACCGACCGGCCACTCCGTAAGGTCAACAACCACGATTACTGGGCCGCCTTCGCGGTGATCTCGGCGGCAGTGGCCACCGGTGACTGTGATGACTGGGGCTGGGCGCTGGCCAAGTTCGATGAAGCCATGGGGCAGATCACCGAAGAGGGTTACCTGCCCAAGGAGCTCAGCCGAGAAGACCGGGCGCTGGAGTATCTCAATTACGCCATGCAGCCGCTGACACTGATTGCCGTGTTCGCCGAGGTGAACGGTGAGTCGGTGTACGAGCGCTATCGGGAGAAATTCCGCAAGCTCACCGGGAATGTGGTGGCTGGCCTTGAGTCGCCCGGGCGCATCGCCGCGGTGACCGGTTACGAACAGATTACAGATGGACTCTACACAGCCTGGGGCTTGGCCTGGATGGAACCCTGGCAGAAGACCTGGGGGCCCATCGCGGGCATGCCGGAGTTTCTTGAGAAACACCGGCCCATGAAGTCTACCCGGCTGGGTGGCGATATTTCCTACTTGTACCGGATTGATCCGACCTGGTCGGTGGGCACTCAGCCACTGCCACCGGGGGACATCCAGTTACGGGATTTTTCAGGGTAAGGGGCGTCTGGTCGGTCCAGACCAACCCTGCAGGAAAACGTCTGCGGAATAGTCCGCGGCGTTCAATCAGAGAAAAGGAGCAGGACGATGATTCCAGTCATACTTTCAGGTGGAAATGGATCCCGGCTTTGGCCGCTGTCCCGGAAGGCCTATCCCAAACAGTTTTTGCCGCTGGTCGGAGACCAGAGCATGCTGCAGCAAACCCTGGCGAGGCTGCCCATTGACGGAGTTGAGGCTCCGGTGGTGGTGGCCAACGACGAGCATCGATTTATCGTCAAGGAACAGCTCGATGCCATCGGCAGCGAACCGCTGGCGATTGTACTGGAGCCCTTCGGGCGCAATACCGCACCGGCGGTTGCTATGGCTGCCATCGAGGTCGCCCGCAAGGACCCGAAAGCCATCATGCTGGTGTTGCCGGCGGATCATGCCATTGACGACACCGATGCCTTCCGCAGTGCAGTGCTAAGGGCAGAGGAAGTAGCCAGAAGCGGTGGCCTGGTGCTGTTCGGTATCACCCCGGACCGCCCGGAAACCGGCTATGGCTATATTGCTGCCCGTAGCCAGGACGCCGCGCCCGGTGCTGCCCGTCCGGTTCGCCAGTTCATTGAAAAACCGGATGCGGCGACCGCGGTGCGCTTGCTGGAGGAAGGCGGTTATTACTGGAACAGCGGCATGTTCATGTTCCGTGCCGATGCCTACCTGCAGGAACTGCAGAAGCACCACCGGGATATCTACGACACCTGCATGCTGGCCTCCCGATCCCTGACCCGGGATATGGAGTTCAGCCGGATTCCGGCCGAAATCTTTGCCCACTGCCCGGACGAGTCCATCGACTATGCGGTCATGGAGAAAACCCGCAACGCGTTACTGGTGCCGATGGACGCTGGCTGGAGCGATGTGGGGTCGTGGTCTGCCATCTGGGAAACCCGGCAGAAGGATGAGCGTGCCAATGCGGTGGTAGGGGATGTTTGTCTGGAAGACAGCCAGGGCTGCCTGGTGCATGCCGGTGACAAGCTCGTCGCCATGCTGGGCGTACAGGACCTGGTGGTGGTCGATACCAAGGACGCCCTCATGGTGGCGCACCGTGACCGGGTACAGGACGTCAAGAAGCTGGTCAATCTGCTCAACGACAAGCATCGTTCCGAGGCCATCAACCACCGCGAAGTGTTCCGGCCCTGGGGCAGTTACGACAGCATCGATATGGGCAACCGCTTCCAGGTCAAGCGGATCAGTGTCAAACCCGGTGAGCGACTGTCGCTGCAGAAACACCATCACCGCGCCGAGCACTGGATCGTGGTCAAGGGGACCGCGGAGGTTACCCGGGACCATGAGACCTTCCTGCTGTCGGAGAACGAGTCCACCTATATCCCCATCGGCGCAGTTCACCGGCTGACCAACCCCGGCAAGATTCCGCTGGAACTGATCGAAGTGCAGTCGGGTGCCTATCTTGGCGAGGACGACATCGAGCGGCTGGAAGACCGCTATGGTCGCACTGACGCCGCAACCACCGAGGAACTGATACCGGTAGTGTCAGAGCCGGTTTGAGTTGGGACGGAACACCCCGAGCACGGAAACTGCAAGGAGACTGCAATGGATCTTTCATGTTTTAAAGCTTATGACCTGCGAGGCCGGGTGCCGGACCAGCTTGATCCGGAACTCGCCAACCTGATTGGTCGCGCCTATGTGGATGTGACCGGAGCGAAGAATGTGGTGGTGGGCTACGACATCCGGCTGTCGAGCCCGGACATTGCCGAGGCACTCCGTGCCGGGCTGATTGCTGCCGGTGCCGATGTGTTCGATATCGGGCTGTGTGGTACGGAGCAGGTGTATTTTGCCACCAGCCACTACGGCATGGACGGTGGCATCATGGTGACCGCAAGTCACAATCCGAAAGACCACAACGGCATGAAACTGGTGGGCCCGGAGTCCCGGCCGATCAGTTCCGATACCGGTCTTAATGCGATCCGGGACCGGGTGCGTGAACCCTTCCAGGATGCGCCGGTGTTAGGGCGGGTCAAGCATCTGGCGGTAGCACAGGACTATGTCCAGCACCTGCTGGGGTACATCGATGCTGCCGCACTCAGGCCGATGAAACTGGTGGTCAATGCCGGTAATGGTGGCGCCGGGGCGGTGATTGATGCCCTCGAGCCACATTTGCCGTTCGAGTTTGTAAGGTTGCACCATCAGCCGGATGGCGAGTTCCCCAATGGTGTGCCCAACCCGTTGCTGGAGGAAAACCGTGCGGTAACGGCGCAGGCGGTAGTTCGGGAGCAGGCAGCCATGGGGATTGCCTGGGATGGTGACTACGACCGCTGCTTCTTCTTCGACGAAACCGGCCGCTTTATCGAAGGCTACTATATTGTTGGCCTGCTGGCGGACCAGTTCCTCCGTAAGGCCGGTGGCGGCAAGGTCATCCACGATCCGCGGCTGACCTGGAATACCCTCGACCTGGTGCGCCAGGCGGGTGGTGAACCGGTGGAGAGTAAAACCGGTCACGCTTTCATTAAGCAGCGGATGCGGGACGAGGATGCCATCTATGGTGGTGAAATGAGCGCCCACCACTACTTCCGGGATTTTGCCTACTGTGACAGTGGCATGATTCCCTGGCTGTTGGTGGCGGAGCGGCTTTGCCAGTCCGGCCAGACCCTGTCCTCACTGATCGACGCCCGTATCGACGCCTATCCGGCCAGCGGTGAAATCAACCGCACCATTGACCGGCCTGCTGCGGTGATCGAGGCTATCGAGCATCTCTACCGCAACAAAGCGGAGCGCATCAGCTATGTCGATGGTCTCAGCATGGAGTTCTCCCGCTGGCGCTTCAACCTGCGGATGTCCAATACCGAACCGGTTGTCCGGCTCAATGTTGAGGCCCGCGGTGATGTGGAGCTGATGCGGGAGAAAACCGCCGAGCTGCTGGCCCAGATGGAGCGGCTGAACACCCTGGCGGCCTGAGTGTGGCGGCGGGGGCTCAGCCCCACTGGCCGCCGACGAACGGATTGCTGGCCCGCTCCTGGCCAAAGGTGGACATCGGTCCATGGCCGGGGATGAAACGGATGTCATCCCCGAGCGGGAACAGCTTTTCCCGGATGGAGCGGATCAGGGTGGCGTGGTCGCCCTTGGGGAAGTCGGTACGGCCGATGGAGCCGTGGAACAACACGTCTCCGACCAGGGCGATTGCGGCTTCCGGCTGGTAGAACACGACGTGGCCGGGGGTGTGGCCGGGGCAGTGGATAACCTGCAGTTCCACCTTGCCCACGGTTACCCGGTCACCATCCTCCAGCCAGCGGTCTGGCGTAAAGATTTCCGCTTTCGGGAAGCCGAACATCTGGCTCTGCTGGGGCAGGCCCTGAATCCAGAAGTTGTCCTCTTGCTGGGGGCCCTCAATGGTCAGGTTAAGGTCCTCCGCCAGTGCGGCGGTACCGCCGGCGTGATCGATGTGGGCATGCGTAAGCAGGATCTTCTCAACCGTCACACCTTCTTCGGCGATCACCGCCTTGATGCGCTCCAGATCCCCGCCCGGATCCACCACCGCCGCCTTGCGGGTTTCGTCACACCAGATCAGCGTGCAGTTCTGCTGGAACGGCGTGACCGGAATAATGCGGTACTTCATCATCATTGTTGCCCAAATCCTGAATAAGACATGAGGGGACAGAACGTAGGCCAGTCCCCGATGTTGGAGGTTACTGCGGGAAACCAGCCCATGACAAGAAAAGCTGCAATTCCGAATCAATGGTTTGTTGACACATCATTCTTTCACTCGCTAAATTGGTATTGCGAAGACAGAACATGATTTCGCCTGGCGAAATTACAATTACAAGCAAGAAGGATAAAGTCATGTTTGCACTTAAAAGATCCCTGGTGGCGATGGCTATCGCCGCCGCTCCGGCAATCACTTTGGCGGCGGACAAAGTGGAATTGCCCAATACCCTGGCCATGACGGCTTATGGCACCGGCTCGGCCGGTTACAGCCAGATGGTGGCGATTGGCAACCTCTTGCAGAACGAATACGGCACCTCGGTGCGTATCCTGCCCGGTGAAAACGATGTTTCGCGGATGACGCCGCTGAAAACCAATCGGGTACCGCTCTGCGCCTGCGGTATCGCCAGCTATTACGGCTCCGAGGGCGTACTGATGTTCGCCGGCCCGGACTGGGGGCCGCAACCCATTCGCGTCATCACTACCTCCATCGCCAGCTTTGGGCTCGGCATCGCCATCGCCGGTGATGTGGATGTGAAGACCCCATACGACCTGAAGGGCAAGCGGGTGTCCTGGATTCGCGGCGACGATGCGCTCAACCTGGGCACCGAGGCATTTCTGGCGTTTGGTGACCTGACCTGGGATGACGTTGAGAAAGTGGAATTCCCGGGCTATGGCCGGGCGTTCGACGGCATTGTCGCGGATCAGGCCGATGTCGCCTTCACCATGAGTGTGGCGCCGCCTGCCCAGCAACTGGCCGCCAGCCCGCGGGGCCTGGTGTGGCCCGAGCTGGATCCGGGCGATAGTGAAGGCTGGGCGAGACTGCAAGCGGTGGCACCGTATTTCCAGCCCCACAAGGTGACCTCCGCCGCCGGCGATTACAGCAAGGACAACCCCTGGCAGGGTGCCAGCTACCCGTACCCGATCCTGGTGGCGAACGCCGATTCCGATCCGAAACTGGCCAGCAGCCTGATCCGGGTGTTCACCGAAGACTACGACAAGTACAAGGACGCCGCGCCGGGTAACGCCGGTTACAGTCTGAGCCAGCAGAACATGCAGTGGGTCATTCCCTTCCACGATGCAGTGGTGGACTACTACAAGGAAATCGGCCACTGGACCGATGAAATGCAGGCGCATCAGGACATGCTGGTCGAGCGCCAGCGCATCCTGATGGACACCTGGAAGCAGTACACCGGCAGCAACCCGCCGAAAGACGAGGACGCCTTCCGTAGCGGATGGATGGAAGCCCGGGCCAAGGCCCTGGAAGCGGCCGGTATGAATCCGGTGTTCCGTTGATCTGCTGATTCGCCTGTCACGGGGAGCTGCCCTGCGGCGCTCCCCGTGTGCTCCTGCCCAGTCCTGTCCCGAATTCGGAGTCCAGTAACCCATGAATGACCGCAAGGATACTTCCAGTCCGCCGGAGAATGTCTCCGGTATCCGCCAACTCAGCGGATTCTGGCTTTGGGTGCCACGTATTGCCACCGTTGTGTTGACCCTCTTCACCATCGATTACCTGTTCAACCTCCAGCTCATCAATTTCATCACCAAGGTCGAAAGCCAGTTTTTCTACACCCTGGTGGCGTTGATGTTGCCGCTGGTCTATGTGCTGTGGCCGATGAACCGGCACGCGGCCCGGGACCGGGTGCCTTGGTACGACGTCATCCTGTTCCTGGCGACGGCCGGGGTATGCGGCTTTTTTGTGTACAACGCTGAGCAGATTCTTGACCGGGGCTGGGAGTATGCCGCGCCGGATTACGCCATCGTGGTGAGCTTCCTGTTCTGGGCCACCGTGGTGGAAGCGGTGCGCCGTGCCGGGGGCCTGCCCATTGCGGTGATCGTGGCCATTGCCAGTATCTACCCGATCTTTGCCGACCTGGTGCCGGGTCCCATTCAGGGCTTCCCGTCCTCCCCGGACCAGACGGCGATCTACCACGCCATGAGCCGGGAAAGTGTGATGGGCATTCCGCTGCAGGCGTTCGCCAATCTGGTGGTTGGCTTCCTGCTGTTTGGTGTGGCGTTGCAGCAAACCGGTGGCGGCAAGTTCTTCATCAACCTGGCGTTTGCCTTGCTGGGCCATGTGCGCGGCGGGCCGGCCAAGGTGGCGGTGTTCTCCAGTGGCCTGATGGGATCCATGAGCGGCAGTGTGATTACCAACGTACTCACCACGGGTGTGCTCTCCATACCGGCCATGCGCCGGGTTGGCTTCAGTAAGTCCCACGCCGCCGGGGTCGAAGCCTGTGCGTCCACCGGGGGCGTGCTGATGCCGCCGGTAATGGGGGCGACCGCGTTTGTCATGGCCGCCTTCCTCAATATCCCCTATGGCACCATTGCGCTGGCGGCAGTCGTGCCATCATTTCTGTATTTCCTTGGGTTGTTCATCCAGATTGACGCCTATGCGGCCCGTCATGACCTGAAAGGCCTGCCGGCGAGCGAACTGCCCTCCCTGAAGCAGACCCTCAAGGAAGGCTGGTACTTCATCTTTGTGTTTGGTTTACTGATCTGGCTGCTGTTCTTCCTGCGTCAGGAAGCGACCGCACCCTTTTACGCCACCGCGTTGCTGCTGGTGATCAACCAGATCCTGCCGTATCAGCGTTGGGGCTGGCAGCAGGTGAAGGATTTCTTCTCCAGCTCCGGCAAGCTGTTTGCCGAACTGATTGCCATCCTGACCGGGGTGGGGCTTCTGGTCGGCGCGCTGTCGGTTACCGGATTGTCGGGAACCATCGCCAACGACCTCATCTACCTCGCCGGTGGCAACACGCTGGTGCTGCTGATGATGGGTGCCCTGACCAGCTTCATCCTCGGAATTGGCATGACGGTGACCGCGGCCTACATCTTCCTGGCGGTGGCGCTGGCGCCGGCCCTGATCACTGGTGGCGGCATGGATCCGCTGGCGGTGCACCTGTTTATCCTGTACTGGGGCATGCTGAGTTTCATCACCCCGCCGGTTGCGCTGGGCGCCTTCGCGGCCTCGACCATCGCCGGTTCCCGACCCATGGAAACCGGGCTGCAGGCGATGCGGCTGGGCAGCGTGATCTACTTCATTCCATTCCTCTTCGTACTCAATCCGGCACTGATTTTCCAGGGCACCTGGAGTGAGGTCACCATCGTGATTGGTCAGGCGCTGCTGGGCGTACTGTTGATTGCCGGTGCCATGCAGGGCTACCTGCTGGGCATTGGTGACCTGTCCGCCAGCCGCCTGCTGCAGTGGCCGATCCGCCTGGCCCTCATTGTCGGCGGACTTCTCCTGGCCATTCCCGGCGGCGGGCCGGTGCCGCTGTCCAATATCGAGCTGAGTATGATCAGCGCCATTCTGATCATTCCTGCGGTGGTCGCGGCGAAGCTGGCGCTTCGCCGCCGGCACCGACGACTGACAACGGCAATGACCTGACGGATGGGGGCAGACTTGTGATGCAAGGGGACAGACCCAAGGTCAGTCCCCGAATACGAAGGGACAGACCTCAGGTCTGTCCTGTTGGCCAGTGGCAATAATGTGCAAGGGGACAGACCCAAGGTCAGTCCCTGAATACAGGGACAGGCCTCCGGTCTGTCCTGCTCTGCTATGATACCGGCTTGTGCCCCGAGTCAGTTGCGGGACTGCGGCAACCGCGGCGCTTATTCCATCCAGACAGGAGACTGCCATGAAAACCCTGCTACAGGTCGATTTCCCATACACCGGCCCCTTCGGGGACGAGATGACCACCGCCATGAAGGGACTGGCGGAATCCATCGCACAGGAGCCGGGATTCATCTGGAAAGTCTGGACCGAAAACCCGGACACTCAGGAAGCCGGCGGCATCTACCTTTTCGAGGATGAAGCAAGCGCCCGCGCCTACCTGGAAAAACATATCTCGAGGCTGATGGGGTTCGGTATACTGCAAGTCAACGGCAAGGTGTTCCGGGTGAACGAGGCACTGTCGGCGATTGATAACGGGCCGGTTGGTCCCGCGTAAGGCTTCGCTCGGTCAGCCGGCAATGCCGCCTTCTGGTCCCGGCTGGCTGAACAGATCGTTTGGCAGGATTACCGGTTTGCACCCAGTGTGCCGGGTTGCCCCTCCGGCGCTCAGCTTCGCGGCCGCGGCCGCGGCAGATGCATCAGGGGCAGGGCGGAGGGTGGCTTGACGGTGGAGATGGCAAAGTTGCTGCGAATGTCGCTGACACCGGGGAGTTTCAGCAACGTCTTCTGCAGGAAGGCTTCATAGCCGGCGAGATCCGGCACGGTAACCTGTAGCAGAAAATCTGACTCGCCAGAGACCAGGTGACAGGAGATCACCTCGGGCAGGTTCACCACGGCTTCCCGGAAGGCCTGGTCGACTTTGTCATCATGCCGTTCGACCTTGATTCCCACGAAAACGGTCATCTCCAGCCCAACGCCGACCCGATCCAATTCAGCATGATACCCCCGAATGACCCCCGCCTGTTCAAGGAGACGTACCCTGCGCAGGCAGGGCGAGGGCGAGAGCCCGACCTCTTCTGCAAGTTCCACGTTACTGAGGCGCCCGTCCCGCTGAAGGGCTGCCAGAATTCGTCGGTCTAGATTGTCGAGTTTCCTGGTTGGCATGATTGATCACTATTGGTGACTCAAAGTGAAAGGATATACCAAGTTTCTCTGAAATCCATGGTGATTACGCAATCCTGATGATTGTCGATTGCCTTACGCTAGTTACCGGAATGTCTGAGCGTAAGGGGGCGGAGTCATGAACAATCTTGAGGTGTACCTGGGCACCCTGGCCATCGCCTACATGGTGCCCGGGCCGGACCTGGTGCTGATGCTCCAGGTATCCAGTTCCCTGGGACGAACCCAGGCAATGGCCGTGGCGGTCGGGTTAGCGTTGGCGAGAGGGGCCCATGTTGCACTGGCGGCCGCGGGGCTTGCTGCGGTTCTTGCCACCTCGGTGCTGGCATTCGACCTGGTCCGGTGGATCGGGGTGGTTTACCTGATCTGGCTGGGGGTAAGGATCGCCCGTTCCCCCAGCTGGCTTCCGAGTACCGAACGCCCCGCTGGTGAGGCCCCGAGCTGGACCTGGCGCCAGTCCTTTATGCGGGGGTTTGTCACCAATATCAGCAACCCGAAGGCACTGCTGTTCTGTTCAGTGCTGTTACCCCAGTTCATCCGCCTCGACGCCGGGCCCGTTGGTGTTCAGTTCCTGGCATTAGGCCTGATACTGGTAGCGATGGGATTCCTCTTCGACGTGGTCTACGGAGCCCTGGGCCTGGCGCTCGGGCGGTGGATGCGGGGTCATCCCGCAGTTCAGGCCGCCCAACGGTTGTTGTTCGCTTCGGTTCTGATCGGGTTCGGCATTCGCCTGGCCCTGACGTCGCGGCTAGCGTGATCGGTTGCCCGGGTTTGGGGTTGAGGGTGCGGGCGCCCTTGGCAGCGTCATCGGCTTTGAAAATCAGGTGCACTGTCAGGATATTTTACACTTGTGTGAGACCTGGGCCTGCCGGCTCGCCGCAACCTCAGTAAGATGGGCCATGGTTCGATAATTGCTTGGCTTTTTGTTGATGGATCATCGGCAAACTGAGGGACGGACCGCGTGAAGAACCTTCTTATACTAATGCTTGCTTGTCTGGCGCCGGCTGCGAACGCCGCCCTGATTACCTACAGCTACAGTCATCCCATCGCGAACCAGTACGAGAGTCACAATGCGACCGCGACAATCGAGGTTGATTCGGTGCTGCGCGGCCTGGTCTCTGTCCAGTTTACCAGTGCCCCCGTAACCTTCAGCTGGACCGGACTGGTGCCGCTGATGTACGACCAGCCGGTGTCAGAAACCGGCGCTCTCTATGAGAACGGATTCGAACCGTTTGTGGTGGGCAGCTTCGAGTTTTTCCTCTTTCTTGACCTGTTTTACCTGGAAGCCGGTGCGGATATTTTTGACCACCTGGACCTAACCGCGCCGTTTGAGGGCGCGTACGTCGCCAATCTGGACTCCGGAAAATACTACTCGCTCACCGGCCGCCTGGAGAAAGCGCCGCCGGCCAAGGTGCCAGAGCCTTCCAGTTTGCTGCTGTTGCTTGCGGGCGTGTTGGGGGTTGGGTGGAACCGCTTGGGCAGGCGGAGAGCAATGCGCAGTTGAAAAAGGGGCAAACAATGCCCCTCCGTTAAAGCCTCTACCTCGATCGTGCAAGATAGGGTTGTATCGCCGCTTTAAGCTCTGGTGACGGATTCTTTATTACCAGTCGCTCTGAGGCCATATCGTGCACTACCATCAGTGATAAAGCTTCATGGCCTAGCACATGGATCATTACCCGATTGCCCATGTTGTCCCTGGTCGTGGTCGCCAACTGGTTACTTCCACTGGGTGTCAGCTTCAACCAAATGGCTCCCTCTGAAAGAATAGCCATTTCAATCGCGTCGTCCGTTAAATTGATCGTCATGGCATTGCTCGCTTGAGCATTACTTGGCTGCGATTGGACGCTGCAAGTAGACCCGATGATTACCAGAGTTAAAACACACAGTTTTAGAAACATGGGTTAAGTTATAGTGGTCAAAAATTTAAGGTCATCGTCTTTTGACAATTCCAATCAGCTGGCTCTGCTTTACTGGGCGGCAGTCCGCCATTATGTATTTGATGACGAGCCTGAATTCAATAGTGGATCATGCAGGCTGTGACGGACTGCTTCACTCAGGGCAATCGTTGCTAATGGGTGAGAGGACGGAGAAAAGGTTGTCGAGTACCCGATCCGGTTTTACTGATTTCTGACCGTTTTGGGGTTAGTGGATAGATAAATGGTGCCCCCGGCAGGACTCGAACCTGCTACCTTCCCCTTAGGAGGGGGACGCTCTATCCAGATGAGCTACGGGGGCATTGCGCTGTGAAGGCCGGTATAATAGCGGGCCCGGCGGCGTCTCTCAAGGCTCGCCTGATTTCACGTGTGATAGTTGCGGAGTTTTTTGTTGTCTGAGCCCTGTCTGGTCAGTGTGATAATTCCGGTCTGGCGGGAGGCTGCCACCATTCAGGCCAGCCTGCAGGCCCTGGCGCCACTGCGGGTGGCGGGGGTTGAGGTGCTGGTGGTGGATGCCGGCAGTGATGACGGCACCGTGCGGCTGGCGGAGCCCCTGTGCGATCGGGTGATTGTGTCCGGTCGGGGCCGGGCGGTGCAGATGAATGCCGGGGCCGGGGAGGCAAGGGGGGACATTTTGTTGTTTCTTCATGCGGACACCCGGCTGCCGTTCGCAGCCCTGGAGCATTTGCGGGATTTCGCGGTCAGTAATCGCCAATGGGGCCGGTTTGACGTCCGGCTCAGCGGTAATCGCCTCATCTACCGGGTGATTGCCTGGTTCATGAACCGGCGATCGCGGCTAACGGGTATTGCGACGGGGGATCAGGCGATGTTTGTCCGGCGTTCGGTCTTTGAAGCCTTGCAGGGTTTCCGGCCGATTGCCCTGATGGAGGATGTGGAGCTGTCGTCCCGGTTGCGCACCGCCTCGCCGCCCTATTGTATTGATGACCCGGTGGTTACCGACAGCCGCCGCTGGGAGCAGCAGGGTGCCTGGCGCACCATCTGGCTGATGTGGCGCCTGCGATGGCGCTATTGGCGGGGAGAATCCCCGGAATCTCTGGCAAAGGTGTACCGCGCAGATGTCCGACGTCCGACAAGCCAATCCTGATTGTGAGTTGGTGATCCAGTTCGCCAAGTGGCCGGAGGCGGGCAGGGTGAAAACCCGGCTGATGCCGTTGCTGGGGGCGGAAGGTGCGATGAATGCCCATCTGGAGCTGACCGCTCAGGTGCTGGACAACCTGGTTGCCAGTGGCCGGCAGGTGCAGTTCTGGTGGGACCGTGAGCGTCCCGAGGTGCCGGCTGAGGCCGCTCCGATTCTGTCGAAACTGCAGGATTACGGGGTCGGCCAGGGCGTTCAGCAGGGTGCGGATCTCGGGCTGCGGATGACGTCCGCACTGGCTGAGGGGCTGCAGCGCTATCCCCGCGCGATGATTGTCGGCAGTGATTGCCCGTCGGTGGATCCGGCTTATGTGGCGGCCGCCTTCCGGGCCCTGACAGACCATGATGTGGTGCTGGGGCCTTCAGACGATGGGGGTTACGTGCTGATCGGTGTGCGACGGGTGGTACCCGGTATGCTGGAGGGGATTGCCTGGGGAACCCCCGAAGTGCTGGAGCGTACCTGCGAGCGGCTAGCGGGCTGCGGCCTCAGCGTCCACCTGCTGGAGCCGCGCTGGGATGTGGACGAGCCGGGCGACTGGCAGCGCTACCTGGCGCAGCTTCAGTCGCCGGCCTGAACCCGGGGTCTGGCAGCTTAGCTACTGGATACCGTCTCGCGGCCAGTCAGCTGCCGCACGACCTCTTCATTGCCTTCGGCCTCACGGGAGGTGGTCACTTTCAGGGAGCGGTCCCGTTCCAGAACGCTGCGGCGGAAGGTGGCCAGCAGGTCCTTCGCACTCACCCGTTTTACCGCTTCGGCCAGTTTCTCACGGGATGAGAAGTCAGTCGCCGAGCGATCAATCTCCCTCCAGTAACGCCCGGAAATATCGCCCAGCCGGCGATCCTGTTCCAGCAGCTGGCTGATCACTGCCTGCTTTTCCCGGGTCAGCGCGGCATCGTCCAGGCTGCTCAGGGTCTTTTCAAACTGTTGGCTGAAGTCCCGTACGGCGGCGTCGATTTCGGCGGCGGAGGCGCCCGGTGACTGGACAATAAAGCCCAGCGCGGGGGTTTCCAGCATTTCGAAGGGTGTGGCGTACACGATGTAGCCCAGCTGCCGGCGGGTGCGGATTTCTTCGTAGAACGGGCTGCTGATGATCTGGCCAAGCAGGCGGTAGGCGGCACGTTCGGCAAAACCGGTATCGCGGCCCTGCATGTACAGGGAATATCCGGTGTCCGGGTGATCCACATCCAGCAGCACGTCGGTCTCGCCGGGCGGCAGTTCCCGCACTCCGCTGCGGGCAACTTCAACCCGCTCGCTGTTGCGCAACACCACGGCTTCGACCTGGCGGGCAATGTTCAGGGCAGAGGCCTCGGTCAGGTTGCCGTGGGCCAGCATGACCGGGTCCAGTTGCCGGGTAAACGCCTGGGCAAACGTGCGCAGCTCTTCCAGGGTGATGCTGCTGGCCGCCTTGAGCCGGGCATCGGTCTGCCAGGCGCCTTCAATCAGTGCGTTCTGGATGAACTCGGAGGTCTGTGCCACCGGCCGCTCGTGGGATTTGTTGCGCAGGCTGTCGATCAGGTTCTGGCGGGCAATGGCAAAGCGCTGCTCGGAAATGTCCGGGTTGGCGAGCTGGCCCAGGATACGGGTCATCAGGGTGTGCAGTTTGTCGCTGTAGCCGCCGACCCGGATGGTGATGCCCCGCAGGTGGGTGTACACCGAGTAGTCCAAGCCGGCCAGCTGGGCCGGGTACGCCCAGGCATTCAGGTTGGTGTTGACGGCATCCACCAGCAGCTGGGTCAGCACATTGTTGCGGGCGGAGGCCCGGGTTTCCGGGGAACGCAGGCTGACATAGACATTGGCCTTGGGGGTTCCGAAACGGGTGTCCCGGGCGTACCAGAGCGCCATGCCACCGTCTTCGCCCAGCCGTTCCGGCTGCGCCATGGTGCGGCCGGCTACCATCTCCAGGTCATCCGGGATGAACGGGTTTGGCTCCGGCAGTGCCAGTTGCGAGGTCAGCGGTGTGTCACCTTCGAGTGCCCGGGGATCCAGCGGTGTGACTTCAAAGGCCGCCTCATACCAGCGGGTCAACCGGGGCGTGGCCAGTTCGGGCTGGGGTACCAGCAGGGAGACCAGAACATTGTCTTCAGTCAGCCGGTCGAGAATCGCCTGATAGGCCTCCGGGCTGTAGCTTTCCATCATCCATGGGGCCTGCAGCACGTCTTCGGGAGCCACATGCTGAAGCTGTCCGGAGAGCCGCATGACGTCATGGACCGGATCGGATTTTTCCCGGAAGCGGAAGTCAATCTGAGAGAGGCGGCGTGCTTCATCAAAGCGCTGCCGGGTGACGCCGGCTTCACGCACCAGGTTGATGTAATCAAAGGTGAGCTTGAGTATGTCCTGCTGGCGGTCCAGGCCCGCGGGGGTGAGGGCCATGCTGATTTCAAGGGTTGCCTGTTGGCCGTCATCCATGCCGCTGCCAGCGGACAGACTGTCGACCAGGCCGGCGCGCTTGAGCACGTCAAACAGGCTGCCCGGGCCTTCGTGGCCCAGCAGGTTGGCGACATAGCTGGCCGGTTTGTTGCGGTATTCGTCTCGCTGGGACGGGATCGGAAAGCTCAGGGTCAGGTTGCGGACATCCTTCAGCGCCTCGGCGGTCACCGTGGCGGGCAGCAGCTCCTCCGGATACAGTGGGGCCGAATAGTGGCGGGGCTGCAGCCCGCGATTCTCGATGGCGGCAAAGCGGCCGCGAACCATGGCTTCGAGTTGATCGAGGGATTGTGGACCGGTGACCGCGAGGGTCATCAGGTTGGCGGAATAGTGATTGCGCCAGAATCGGATCAGGTCAGGCCGCAGCGGGAGCTCCTCGGTGTTGGCGAGGGTGGTCAGGTTGCCCACCGCAAACTGGCTGAAACTGTGGTCCGGGTTGGCGATGGCTTTCTTGACCGAATAAAAGCGTCGGCCATCCTCTTTCTGCTTGGCGCTGAACTCGGAATGCACCGCCTGGCGTTCCCGGTCGACCAGGTCGGCGGTGAACAGGGGGGCTGCAAACTGCTGGGCAAAACGGTCCAGCGCGGGCTCCAGGTAGTCGGCCTGGATGTCGAAAAAGTAGTTGGTGTCCTGGAATGCGGTAAAGGCATTGTGGCTGCCGCCATGGCTTTTGATGAACTGCTGGTATTCACCGGGGTCCGGGTATTTCTCGGTACCGAGAAACAGCATGTGCTCCAGGAAGTGGGCCAGGCCTTCCCGGTCAGCGGGATCATCGCCGCTACCCACCGCCACGTTCATCGACGCGGCGGCCCGGTCGGCTCCGGGGGAGGACACCAGCAGTACCCGCAGCCCGTTGTCGAGGGTCAGGTAACGGTAGTCATTGCTGTCGTTCGGACTTTTGACGGGGGACCCGGCGGCCAACGTCAGGGTGCTGAAAACCAGAAGCCACAAAACGATCAGTGGCTTTACCAGCCAGGACGATCTGGCGGAGACAGGAGTGCCGGGTCGCATAGCGTGTCCTCGTATTGCCGTAGTGAGTGCAGTGCTCAGTGCATGATCGCCTGGCGGGTTGCTGCAGGCTGCTGATCAAGGGTCTTACGGGCAAGACTGACAGCAGCATTGGCATCCAGTTCCCCGGAGGCGATTCTCTCCAATACGGTCGCCATCACGGCAACGGATTGCTGGTACTCGGCAAATTCCTGCTGAAAAGCGGTATCAATGGCGTTATACACGGCCTGGATCTTGTCTTCCCGCGAGCCGCGGTCTGCTGCCGTGTCGTTGATGGCCTTGAGGCAGGCGCGGGCAATGGCGATGTAACGTTCGGCGTTGGGGTCTTTTCTGGACATGATGTAGCTTCCGCAGCAAGGAGTGTGTTTCTCTGGGGAGTAATGATAACAGATCAACGGATTGCAACCCTGCGCCGGGTTTTTCCGTCCTGAATTTAATGTTGCCGGGCCAGTGTCGGTCGGTCCGGGCTGCGGTGTGCTAGTCTCAAGCAATGTGTCGCTCCGGAGCACAGGAACCGCGGGCCTGGGGGGCGCGGCCCGCCGAGTATGGTGGGTGCGGGCAATCGCCAGCGTGCGGCGCATTAGAGTATTTGCTCTATACAAAACAATGACTTAAAGAGTAAATGCTCTAATAAAGTTCAATACTTGTGATTTGCAAATATGTACAATGCCGGCGTTTCGGTGATCTAAGACTTTAGTCTAATCCCGGTTGGGGTTGCGGCTGGCAGGGTCCCGGAGCAATGGAGATAACAATCGAGCAATAAGCAGGATGGATGATCAATGAATTATTTTCTGACGGGTGGAACCGGTTTTATCGGTCGTTTTCTGATAGACAAGTTGCTGGCACGAGGTGGTACCGTGCATGTCCTGGTCCGTGAGCAATCGCAGGACAAACTGGCCGCCCTCCGTGAGCGTTGGGGTGCTGATGAATCCCGGGTCAGGGCGGTGATCGGTGACCTCTCCAGTCCGAACCTCGGTATCGACAATGACACCCTGGCGGACCTGAAAGGAAACATTGACCATTTCTTCCACCTGGCGGCCGTCTACGACATGGGCGCCGACGAAGACGCGCAAAAGGTCGCCAACATCGAAGGCACCCGCAATGCCTGTAATGCTGCCGCCGCGATGCAGGCAACCCGCTTCCATCATGTCTCGTCCATTGCTGCCGCCGGCCTGTTCAAGGGCACCTTCCGGGAAGACATGTTTGAGGAAGCGGAGAAGCTCGATCATCCCTACCTGCTGACCAAGCACGAATCCGAAAAGGTGGTGCGGGAGGAGTGCAAGGTACCCTTCCGTATTTACCGTCCCGGCATGGTGATCGGCCATTCCCGCACCGGCGAAATGGACAAGGTGGACGGGCCTTACTACTTCTTCAAGATGATCCAGAAGATCCGCCACGCGCTGCCCCAGTGGGTGCCGACCATCGGTATCGAGGGTGGCCGTCTCAATATTGTGCCGGTGGATTTCGTGGTGGATGCCATGGATCACATTGCCCATCTTGAGGGCGAGGACGGTCAGTGTTTCCACCTGGTGGATTCCGACCCCTATAAGGTGGGGGAGATTCTCAACATCTTCTCCGATGCCGGCCATGCCCCTCGGATGGCCATGCGGGTGGATTCCCGCATGTTTGGCTTCATTCCGCCGTTCATTCGCCAGAGCATCAAGAACCTGCCTCCGGTCAAGCGGCTGACCTCGGCGGTGCTGGACGACATGGGTATTCCGCCGTCAGTGCTGTCGTTCATCAACTATCCCACCCGGTTTGACGCCCGTGAGACGGAGCGGGTGCTGACGGACTCCGGTATCCGTGTGCCACGGCTGCCGGATTACGCCCCGGTGATCTGGGACTACTGGGAGCGTAACCTGGACCCCGACCTGTTCAAGGACCGCACCCTGCGCGGCACCGTTGAAGGCAAGGTCTGCGTGGTGACCGGCGCCACCTCCGGTATTGGCCTGGCGACCGCTGAAAAACTGGCGGAAGCGGGTGCCATTCTGGTGATCGGCGCCCGTACCCGGGAAACCCTGGATGAAGTAGCGGCCAGCCTGGAGGCCAAGGGCGGCAACGTCCACGCCTATCAGTGTGACTTCGCCGACATGGAAGACTGCGACCGTTTTGTGAAAACCGTGCTGGATAACCACGGCCATGTGGATGTGCTGGTGAACAACGCCGGCCGTTCCATCCGCCGCTCACTGGCGCTGTCGTTTGACCGCTTCCATGACTTTGAGCGCACCATGCAGCTGAACTACTTCGGCTCGGTCCGGCTCATCATGGGTTTCGCCCCGGCGATGCTGGAGCGCCGTCGCGGTCATGTGATCAACATCTCCTCCATCGGGGTACTGACCAACGCGCCGCGGTTCTCCGCCTACGTGGCGTCCAAGTCCGCCCTTGATGCGTTCAGCCGTTGTGCTGCGGCCGAGTGGTCCGACCGCAACGTGACCTTCACCACCATCAACATGCCGCTGGTGAAGACCCCGATGATTGCGCCCACCAAGATCTACGACTCGGTTCCGACGCTGACGCCGGAAGAAGCCGCGCAGATGGTGGCGGATGCCATTGTGTACCGGCCGAAGCGGATTGCCACCCGCCTGGGTGTGTTTGCTTCCGTGCTGCACTCGCTGGCACCGAAAATGGGTGAGATCATCATGAATACCGGTTACCGGATGTTCCCTGATTCCCCGGCCGCGGCTGGCTCCACGTCCGGCGAGAAGCCGAAGGTGTCTACCGAGCAGGTTGCCTTTGCGGCGATCATGCGGGGTATTTACTGGTAGGGAAGTTGCCGGGGTACAGGCCATACAAAAAACCCCCGCCTTGGCGGGGGTTTTTTGTTATCTGATCCAGGTCAGCAGTCGTCGTCTTCCGCCAGTGCTGGCGGCGGAAAGCCGCCCAGTTCCTGCCAGCGGTTCACGATGCCGCAGAACAGGTCTGCGGTTTTCTCGGCATCGTAGGCGGCGGAATGGGCTTCCTTGTTGCTGAACGGTATGCCCGCCAGCTTGCAGGCCTGGGCCAGCACGGTATGGCCGTACGCCAGACCGGCCAGGGTGGCGGTGTCGAAGGTTGAGAACGGGTGGAATGGGTTGCGCTTGATGTCGGCGCGCATGGCTGCCGCGAACACAAAGCTGTGGTCGAAGGTGGCATTGTGGCCCACCAGCACGGCCCGTTTGCAGTCGTGGGCTTTGACCGCCTTGCGGATCGGGCTGAAGATTTCGCTCAGGCCCTCGCGCTCGGGAACGGCTTCCCGGTCCGGGCTCCACGGATCAATGCCGGTAAAATCCAGGGCAGATTGCTCCAGGTTGGCGCCTTCGAACGGGTCAATGTGCTGCACCACCGTCTCGGCGCGGCGCAGGCGGCCGTCCTCATCCATGGTCAGCAGTACCGCAGCTATCTCCAGCAGGGCGTCGGTCCGGGGATTGAAGCCTCCGGTCTCCACATCCACCACCACCGGCAGGTAACCGCGGAAGCGTCTGGACATGGGGTGGGGGGTATTTTCTTCAGTCACTCGGGCTCCTTGATTATCGCGCGGTTTGCAGGCGCCAGGCGAGGGTCTCGCCGGCGCGCAGGGGAACAATGGTGCCGTCTGCCAGCGGCAGCGACTCGGGCATGGTCCAGGGTTCCCGGATCAGGGTAATGGTATCGGTATTGCGGGGCAGGCCGTAGAAGTCGGCCCCGTTGAAACTGGCAAAGGCTTCCAGTTTGTCGAGGATGCCCAGGCTGTCGAAGATTTCGGTGTACAGCTCGATGGCTCCAAACGCGGAGTAGCATCCGGCACAGCCACAGGCCGCCTCTTTGCGGTCCCTGGCGTGGGGCGCCGAATCGGTACCGAGGAAGAAGCGGCGGTCGCCACTGCTCACCGCTTCCTGCAATGCCTGCTGGTGGCGGTTGCGTTTGAGGATCGGCAGGCAGTACAGATGCGGCCGGATACCGCCCACCAGCATGTGGTTGCGGTTATACATCAGGTGTTGCGGCGTCAGGGTGGCGCCCAGGTTGTTGCCTGTGTGGTTACGGACAAACTCCGCGGATTCCGCCGTGGTGATATGTTCGAGCACCACCTTCAGGGTGGGAAAGTTCTTCAGGGTCGGGGTCAGCACCCGCTTCAGGAATTCGCTCTCCCGGTCGAAAATATCAATCTCCGCGTCGGTGACTTCGCCGTGAACCAGCAGCAGCATGCCGCAGTCCGCCATCGCTTCCAGCACCGGGGCGATGTTGCGGATGTCGGTAACGCCGGAATCCGAGTTGGTGGTGGCGCCTGCCGGGTAGAGTTTGGCGGCTATCACACCGGCCGCTTTCGCCTCGCGAATCTGCGCCGGTGTGGTGCTCTCGGTGAGGTACAGGGTCATCAGCGGGTTGAACGCGGTATCGCCGGCCGCGGCCAGAATCCGCTCGCGATAGGCCAGGGCCTGGTCCCGGGTGGTGACCGGCGGCACCAGGTTCGGCATGATGATGGCGCGTCCGAAGCAGCGGGCGGACGCAGGCACGACATCCGCCATGATGGCGCCGTCGCGAACGTGCAGGTGCCAGTCATCAGGGCGAGTGATGGTCAGTTGATCGGTCATGGGCGGCGGAATTCCATTGCAGGTGATGGCCATTAGAATAAACGGCGAGAGTATATCAGATGCAGAATCCGTTTGTTGCCGGCCGGCGTCCCTTTCCCTCCGGACCAACTATGCCCTGATCAGCTACACCGAGGTCAGCACCTCAAGGTGGGCGGCCACGCTTTCCGCCAGAGCTTTCAGATGGTAGCCGCCTTCCAGGGTGGAGACGAGGCGATCGTTGGCATATTCCCGGGCCACTTCCGTTAGCATTTCCGTCAGCCAGCGGTAATCGTCCGCTTCCAGGTTGAGCTCGGCCATCGGGTCGAGGCGGTGGCCGTCGAAGCCGGCTGAAACCAGCACCAGTTGCGGTTTGAACGCCTGCAGTCGTTTCAGCCAGCTCGCTTCCACCGCCTCGCGATACTCTGCGGCCGTTGCGTTGGCCGGGATCAGCGCATTGACGATGTTGTCCGCCTGCTGATAGACGTGGGAATGGGGGTAGAACGGATGCTGGAAGCTCGAGCACATCAGGATGCGCTCATCTCCGCTGACGATATCCACCGTGCCATTGCCCTGGTGGACATCAAAATCCACGATGGCGACCCGCTCCAGGTGATGGAAGTTCAGCGCCCGCATGGCGGCCAGGGCGATGTTGTTATAGAAGCAGAAACCCATGGATTTGGTGCGTTCGGCGTGATGGCCCGGTGGCCGGGCACAGATAAATGCGTTGGTTACCTGGCTGCTGAGCACCATGTCGACCGCCTGTACGTTGGCGCCGGCCGCCAGCCGCGCGGCCCGCAGGGTGTCTGGCATCATCGCGGTGTCGGGGTCGGTGAATACGCGGCCACGGGTCGGCTGCATCATGTCGAGCTGCTGCAGGTAACGCTCGGGGTGCACCATCAGTAACTGGTCGCGGGTGATTTCGTCAGGCCGGATCCAGTCCAGTTTCTCTTCGAGCTCGGTGTCGGCAAGGTAGCTGATGATCGCTGCGAGACGCTCCGGAGACTCCGGGTGTTCCGGCCCCATCTGGTGCTTCATGCAATCATCGTGGGAGAAAAACGCGGTGGTCATGGTGTGCCTTGAATCCCCGTGCTGCTGTTATTTTCGTCAATGGTATCAGGGATACCCGGGGGCTGCCGCGTTTCTTTGGTCTTATAACGGGAATAGTCGTTTTACATCAACCGCTGAGCGCCTAAGATAGGTGTAACAGAAACGCCTGATTTTGAAACACAAGGAGGCCCCTTTGGGTACCCGGTATCTGGAAAGCCTGTTTAATCCCGGTTCAATTGTGGTGGTGGGCGCCTCGGAGCGGGCCGATAACCTGGGGGGGATGGTGCTGCGTAACCTGCTGGGGGGAGGGTATCCCGGCAAGTTGCTGGTGGTGAACCAGAGCGACTATGAGAACGTCCATGGCGTGCCCTGCGTAAAGAAAGTGTCGCGGATGGGCTTCAGCCCGGAGCTGGCCATTGTCTGTACGCCGCCGGATACGGTGCCGAAAATGGTGCGACGGCTGGGCGAGGCCGGGGTGCGAACGGCCATTGTGATGACCGGGGGTATGTCCCGTGCCCACAGCAAGACCGGACAGCCGCTGATGTACTCGGTCCGCGATGCGGCCCGGGAGGTGGGCATTCGGGTGCTGGGCCCCAACACCATCGGGCTGATGGTGCCGGCCCGCGGCCTGAACGCCACCTATGCCCACATGGGCGCGATTCCGGGCAAGGTCGCGTTTGTCGGCCAGTCCGGCACCATTGCCAGCTCGGTGATTGACTGGGCCTTCGCCCGCGGGGTGGGTTTTTCCTACTTTCTCACCCTCGGGGACGGCATGGATATCGACCATGACGACCTGATCGACTACCTGGCCCAGGATACCCAGACCCGGGCCATCCTGCTGCACATGGAGAATATTCCCAACCCCCGGCGTTTCATGTCGGCGGTGCGGGTGGCGTCCCGCACCAAGCCGGTGATTGCGGTCAAGAGCGGGCGGGTGCCCGAGTCCGAATGGTTTCCCCATGACCTGCCAGCCGGCCTGACCCGCAGCGACCCGATCTACGATGCCATGCTGCAGCGCGCGGGGGTGTTGCGGGTGGACGGGCTAGGGCAGATGTTTGATGCCCTCGAAACCCTCACCCGGATGCGTCCGCTGCGGCGCGAGTCTCTTGCCATCATGGCGAACGGCGTCGGCCCCGGGGTGATGGCGGTGGACCGGCTTGCCCATCTGGGAGGTGAACTGGCGCAATTGTCGGAGACCAGTATCGAGGCCCTGGCCGAGCTGTTGCCTCCCTACTGGTCCCGCAAGAACCCGATCGACCTGAACTACGATGCCTCGCCGGAGCTCTACGCCAAGGCCATCAAGGTGCTGGCGAAAGACCCCGAAGTGGCCAACATCCTGGTGATGTACGCCCCCAGCCTGACTGAGGACAGCGTGCAGATCGCCGACGCGGTGGTGCAGGCGGTCAAGGGTACCCGGTTGAATGTATTTACCTGCTGGCTGGGGCAGAGCACGGTGATGGAGGCGCGGGACGAGTTTTACCGTGCCGGCCTGCCGTCGTTTTTCTCGCCGGAGAAGGCTGTCACCGCGTTCATGCAGCATGTCCGCCACCAGCGGGTGCAGCGCCTGCTCACCGAAACCCCGGAATCCTTCACCGACCACTTTGCCGACCGTACGCTGGCGCAGCGGCTGGTACTCGGCGCCCTGCGGAGCGAGCGCAAGCACCTGACCAACCGGGAAGCCCGTGACGTGATCCGGGATTACGGGATCAACACCATTGAGACCATTTACTGTGACGACATCGAGGAGGTTCTGGAAGCCTTCGCGGTGGAGCGCCGGCCGGTGGATGTGACGCTGATTCATGAGGATTACTGCCATCCGTTCCGGGAGCTCGGTTCGGGCCGCAAGCGGGTGACCTCGACGATCCAGAACCTCAACAGCGAAGCTGCCATCATCGACTCCTGCCGGATCCTCATGGAAGAGTATCTGGAGCATCATCCGGACAGCGGGTTTCATGGCTTTGCCGTGCAGCGTTCCTACCAGCATGTGGGGGGTATCGAGTTCAGCGTGGGTATTACCCGGGACCCGGTCTTTGGCCCGCTGGTGGTCTGCGGTGCCGCCGGTGCCCAGATCAACGTGATCACCGATCGCCAGATTGCCTTGCCGCCGCTGAACATGGTGCTGGCGCGGGAGCTGTTGCGCCGTACCTATATGTATAAGCTGCTGAAGGAAAACAGCTACCATCCGGAGGAGGATATCCGGGCGGTTTCGGAAACCCTGGTTACCCTGTCCCAGATCGTGATTGATATTCCGGAGATCAAGGGCCTGGAGATCTCGCCGTTGCTGTTCAACGAGAATGGTTCGGTGGCGGTCAATGTGGCCATCGACCTGTCGGACAAGCCTGGCAGACCCATCATCCAGCCCTATCCGCGGGAGCTGGAGGAGTGGATTGTGCTGCCCAAGTCCGGGCGCCGGGTGATCATCCGGCCGGTGCTGGCGGAAGATGAGCCGGCCCACCGGGTGTTCCACGAACTGCAGTCGCCGGAGTCCATCCGTTACCGTTTCTTCCAGTACCGCAAGCACTTCTCCCGCGAGGACGTCGCGCAGATGGTGCAGATCGACTACGACCGGGAGATGGTCTTTATTGCCAATGCGCCGCGGGAAGACGGCGAAGGGGAGGAAACCCTGGGTACCGTGCGCACCTGGACCGATGCCGATAACCTGCGTTGCGAGTTTGCGGTGATGGTGCACGACAAGATGAAGCACGAGGGGCTGGGCGTCGCCCTGATGCAGAAAATGATCGATTACTGCCGCGCCAAGGGCACCAAGGAGATGGTGGGTAACGTGTTGCCGGATAACCGGCCGATGTTGCAGTTGGCGGAGCACCTGGGCTTCGAGATCCATTACAACCCGGATGAGGAGGTAATGGATTTGCGCCTGGTGCTGAATGAACCGGAAAAGGACTGGCAGAGAGAGCGGCTGAGCCGCTCATCCCACTGAGCCTGTAAGCGCCGGCCAGGCGCCGGTTGCCGACCTGCACAGCTGCTGGCCGGCAAGCGGATTTTCGGCGGGGGTCAGGCCTCGTCGATGATGGCCGAGCGGTCTTCGCCGCCGAGAGCCTCCAGCAGGCCGGGAATCAGCCGTGACAGCTCAAGGGTCATCAGGGTGAAGGCGGCATCAAAGCGGGCGATGGCATCGTCCGCTTCGACATCATCCAGTTGGTCCTGCAGGGTTTCGCCGAATTTCAGCCGGCGGATGCCGAGCTCCTCATCCAGCATAAAGGATACGTTGTCATCCCAGGTCACCGCGAGCTTGGTCACCTGCATACCCGCCGCCAGGTGGTTGCGGATCTCGTCGCAGTGCAGGTCGAGGCCTTTGCAGCGTACCACTCCGCCATCTTCCGAAGGGTCTTTCAGCTCGCACTCGTTGCCGAGGGTGATGGCAGCGGGCAGATCAATGGTTTCGTTCAGCCAGCCGGTAAAGGTGAACGGCGGGGCCTGCTCCACGGCGGGTGGCCGTACCGGCAGTGAGCCCAGGCTCTTGCGCAGGGTCGAGGCGAGGTCTTCGGCCTGCTTTGCTGACCCGGCATCCACCACCAGCACTCCGTCTTGCGGGGCCAGGTAGGCAAAGCTGCGGCGATTCTTGGAGAACGCCTGGGGCAGCATTTCCAGCATGACCTGTTCCTTGATCTCGTCTTTTTCCTTCTTGCGCACCTTGCGGCCCTGTTCCGCCTCAATTGCTTCGGCACGCTCTTCCACCAGTTCCTTGACCACCGCGCCGGGGATGATTTTCTCTTCCTTGCGCAGGGCAATCAGGTGGTAGCCACCGGCGCTGTGAACCAGTTGCTCACCGCGCTTACCCAGCGGTGGTACCCAGCCCTGACGGTAGGTTTCCTGAGGTCCACAGGGCTTGAAGGCATCGGCCAGGAGCTTTTCTTCGAGCGCTTCTGCGGTGATGTCAAAGGGCTTGGTAAAACGGAAAACCCGGGCGTTACGGAACCACATGGCGGTCAGTCCTTGTTCTCGGAGTGGAGTAGATTGGGATCAGAAAGGAGGGGGGATGATACGGCCACCGCTGGTGGCCGTAAAGGGTCGGTCTGGCGACAGGTCAGATCTGCATGATCTCGACCAGCACGGTCTTGACGATAAAGCCGACGACGCCGGCGCCAAGCACGGTAAACAGGGCAATGGTGCCGAACTTGCCGGCCTGGGATTTCTTGGCCAGGTCCCAGACAATAAAGCCCATCCAGACAATCAGGCCGGTCAGGAAGACCAGCATGGCAACCTGGGAAAATACTGCTTCGTTCATTGGTTACTCCGGAAAAATAGCAATTGGAAAAGGGTGCCCATCGATGGCAAACGGTGAACCGTTACGCCTGGTCCCGCAGGAAAACCCAGTTATCCCGGTCGGAATCTTCTGCGCTGAAACGGTAGCCCTCAAGGTCAAAGCCCTTGAGGTCATCTGCCTGGGTAATGCCGTTCTGGATGGCGTAGCGACACATCAGGCCGCGGGCTTTCTTGGCATAGAAACTGATCATTTTGTACTGGCCGTTTTTCCAGTCCTTGAACTGGGGGGTGACCAGTCGGGCGTTCAGGTCTTTCTTGCGAACACTCCGGAAGTACTCGTTGGAGGCCAGGTTGACCAGCACACCGTCGTCGCTGGCCAGCAGGCGGTTGAGTTCGTCGGTGATCTTGCTGCCCCAGAAGGCGTAGAGATCCTTGCCACGACGGTTCTCGAAGCGGGTACCCATCTCCAGGCGATAGGGCTGCATCAGGTCCAGCGGGCGCAGCAGGCCGTACAGCCCGGAAAGGATGCGCAGGTGTTGCTGGGCAAACTCGAAGTCCTGGTCGCTGAAAGTCTCTGCCTCCAGCCCGGTGTAGACATCGCCTTTGAACGCCAGCACCGCCTGGCGGGCGTTTGCCGGGCTGAATGGGGTATGCCAGTTGCGAAAACGGTCGGCGTTGAGTTGGCCGAGCTTGTCGCTGATGCTCATCAGGTTACTGATCTGGTGCGGCTCAAGCTCCTTGAGCTGGTCGATCAACTCGCAGGCATCATCCAGATAATCCGGCTGGGTGTAGCGCTCCGTCGCCAGCGGGCTTTCATAGTCCAGCGTCTTGGCTGGTGAAACTACCATCAGCATGTCGGGCATACCTCATTCAACAATTCAGGATCAGGGCTGCAGAAAATCCAGCAGCTGGTCGCGGTCAAACGGCCAGTCCAGTTCGGCCCCGGTATCATTCCGGCGTAATACCGGAATGCGGGTGCCATAACGTTCTACCAGTTCTGTCGACTGGGCGATGTCTATGGCATCCACCGGAATGGGTTCCTGCATGGGCGTGCTGACAAGCAGGGCTTCGGCCAGCTCGCACAAATGGCACTGGGATGTGGTGTAGAAAACCAGTTCCATTACTTCGGCTGAGCGTCCAGTTGCTGGCCGTTCACCCCTTTGCTGTCTGGTCCCATCAGGTACAGGTATATGGGCATCAGCTCTTCGGGGGCGGGGTTCTGCTGCGGGTTTTCTGCCGGGTAGGCATGGGCCCGCATATTGGTGCGTGTAGCACCCGGGTTCAGGCTGTTCACGCGGATGTTGTTGCGCTCATCGTCCAGCTCGTCGGCCAGCAGCTGGCTGAGGCCTTCAACGGCAAACTTGGATACCGCATAGGCACCCCAGTAGGCCTTGGCCCGACGGCCAACACCGGATGAGGTGAAGATCACCGACGCATCGCCGGATTTGCGCAGCAGCGGAATCAGCGCGCGGCTGAGCAGGAACGGGGCGGTAGCATTGACGTGCATGACCTTGTTCCAGGTTTCCGGGTCGTACAATTCCACCGGGCTGCGGTCACCCAGAATGGCTGCGTTGTGGAGCACGCCGTCGAGCTGGCCGAAATTGTCTTCGAGGGTCATGGCCAGCTCCTCGTAATCCTTGACTGCGGCACCTTCGAAATTCATCGGCACGATGGCGGGCTTCGGATGTCCCGCGGCCTCGATCTCGTCGTACACCGACTCCAGCTTGGCCAGGGTTCTGCCGACCAGAACCACAGTGGCTCCGTGAGCGGCATAGGCCTTGGCGGCGGCGCGGCCAATACCGCTGCCGGCACCGGTCACCAGGATGATTCTGTCCTTAAGGAGATCGGACGGCGCTTGGTAATCTTGCATAAAAACGTCTCCGGTCTGGGAAACAGTCAGGAATTTGTAGGCCGGCATTGTAACAGCTTTGCCAGTTCGGTGACGCTGTCAACAATGAGGTCGGCTTGCCATAAATCAACCGATTCCGGTTCCTCGATATAGCCATAGCGTACCGCAACCGTTGTCATGCCGGCGTCACGGCCAGCCTCGATGTCACGCACGTGGTCGCCTACGTATATGCCGTCGGCAGGGTCAGCGCCAATCTGGTGGCAGGCCAGCAGCAGGGCTTCCGGGTCCGGCTTGCGGACGCGGACATGATCGGGGCACACCACCGCGGCGCAGCGGGATGCCAGGTTCAGGGCGGCCAGCAGCGGCGTGGTGAAACGTTCCGGTTTATTGGTGACGATGCCCCAGGGGATGTTGCGTTGCTCCAGGTCGAACAGCACGTCCTCCATACCGGGGAACAGCCGGGTCTCTTCCGCCACGCCAGCCTCGTAGAGGTCGAGGAAGGCGGCGTGACGTCCGGCGTAGTCCGGGTGTTCGGGCAACAGGCCGAAACCCACCTCGATCATCGCCCGCGCGCCGTTGGAAACCGAGCGGCGAATCTGCTCGGCGGGCAGGGCGGCAAGGCCGAATTCGCCCCGTAACAGGTTAAGACAGCGGATGAAGTCCGGTGCGGTGTCGATCAGGGTGCCATCCAGATCGAACAGCACCGTGCTCGGGGGCGTGCTCACGAGGCTTCTGCCTGGCCGCGATCATCGGCGGCGTGCATCATGTAATTGACGTCTACGTCCCGGCCCAGGCGATAGATTTTGGTGAGCGGATTGTAGGTCATGCCGGTCAGGTCGCGGATTTCCAGCCCGGCCTGGCGCAGGAAGTCAGACATCTCGGACGGGCGGATGAACTTGCGCCATTCGTGAGTGCCTTTGGGCAGCAGGCCGAGGACATATTCGGCGCCCACGATGGCAAACAGGAACGACTTCGGATTGCGGTTGAGGGTCGACACGAACAGGTGACCGCCCGGCTTGAGCATGGTGGCACAGGCCTGGATGACCGACGCCGGATCGGGCACGTGCTCGAGCATTTCCAGGCAGGTGACCACGTCGTACTGGCCGGCGTGTTCCGGATCCCGCGCCAGTTCCTCAACGGTTATCTGGCGGTAGTCCACCTGGATGCCGCTTTCCAGGCCGTGGAGGCGGGCCACCGACAGCGGTGCCTCGCCCATGTCGATGCCGGTCACATGGGCACCGCGCCGGGCCATGCCCTCGGCCAGCAGGCCGCCACCGCAACCTACGTCCAGCACACGCTTGCCGGCCAGCGGCGCGCGCTCGTCAATGTAGTTAAGGCGCAGCGGGTTGATGTCGTGCAGCGGGCGGAACTCGCTGGTCGGATCCCACCAGCGGCTGGCGAGGGCTTCGAACTTGGCGATTTCGTTGTGATCTACATTCTGGTTGCTCATGGGCCTGCTTCTGCCTGTATGGGTTGCTTCAGTTGCTGCGAATACGCTCGGACCACGCCCTGACGCGGAGCATCAGGTCTGGCACATCGATCCGGGTCAGCCTGCCTTCCTGTACCTGGGGTACGCCGCCAATCCAGCTGTGGCTCACCTGGCGGCCGTGATTGCTGTAGACCAGGTGGGATGCCGGATCGTACACCGGTTGCAGGAACGGGTCGCTCAGGTCGACGGCAATGATGTCTGCCAGTTTACCGGCTTCCAGCGACCCGAGGTCGTCTTGCCGGCCCAGGGCGCGGGCTCCGTCAAGGGTCGCCATGGCCAGCGCCTGGTGGGCCGACAGGGCCGCGGCATCGCCGGCGACGGCCTTGGCCATCAGGGCGGCAGTGCCCAGTTCACCAAACAGGTCCAGGTCGTTGTTGCTGGCGGCGCCGTCGGTACCGATCGCGACATTGATGTGCTCGCGCCGCAATTGTTCCACCGGGCAGAAGCCGCTGGCGAGCTTGAGGTTGGACTCGGGGCAGTGGATGACATGGGCACCGCTGGTGCGGAGGTGACCGATATCGGTAGCGTCAATCTGGGTCATGTGGACACACTGGGTGCGCGGCCCCAGCACGCCGAGTTCGGCCAGGCGGGTTGTTGGTCGTTTGCCGGCCCGCTCCATGTAATCACTGACCTCGAAGGCGGTTTCGTGCAGGTGGACCTGCAAATTGACGTCCCGCGCCCTGGACAGCTCTGCTGCACGGAGTAGCGGTTCATCAGAGACGGTGTAGGGGGCATGCGGACCGATGGCGGGCATGATCCAGGGATCGCCCTGCCACTGGTCAATCAGCGCCGTACCCTTGGCGAAGTATTCATCGGGGCCGGATCCCCAGACCGTGGGATGATCCAGCAGGGGGAAGCACACCTGGGCCCGCATGCCGGTGTCGTGGGCGACTTCCGCCACCACCTCGGGATAGAAGTACATGTCGGAGAACGTGGTGGTGCCGGTGCGCAGCATTTCTGCCATCGCCAGCTGGGTGCCGTCGGCGATAAATGCCGCGTCGATGAACTTGCCTTCCGCCGGCCAGATGTGGTCGCTGAGCCAGGCCATCAGCGGCAGGTCGTCGGCCATCCCGCGGAACAGGGACATGGCCGCGTGACCATGCATGTTGATCAGCCCGGGCAGCACCACATGGTTATTGAGGTCGATGGTTTCCCGGGCGTGAAACCGGGCGTCGGCCTCCGGCTGGGGGACCACCGCGATAATGCGGTCACCCTGGATGATCACAGCGTGATGGTCGAGAGTAATGCCTGCCGGCTGGACAGGAATTACCCAGCGGGCGTTGATGCGCGTATCTGCGGCAATGATGGTATCTGCTGCCATTCAGTCTGCCTTTACCGCTTGTTGGCGGGATGGGGAATGTAGCCGGAAAGTATAACGAGAGCCATGGTTAGCGACTACCCTGTGGCTGCGGTTTCAGCCAAAACGGGTATACTGACGCGGTTTTTTCCACCCCTCCGGGAGTATTGCAATGACCAAGACCTCACCACGTTCCATCGGTACCGTGGCCATTCGCTGGCACGGCCACAGCCTTGACCTTCTGGATCAGCGGCTGCTGCCGGGCGAAGAGCACTGGCTGACCCATGATGGGGCGTCCGGAGTTGCCCAGAGCATTCGGGATATGGTGGTGCGCGGTGCCCCGGCGATCGGTATCAGCGCGGCCTACGGGGTGGCCCTGGCGGCTCGCCACGCCGGCAGCGGTGACTGGAAGGCGGAGATCGGCCAGGCGATCGACGAGCTGGCTGCCTCCCGCCCCACCGCGGTGAACCTGTTCTGGGCACTGGAACGCATGAAAAAGGTGTTCGCAGCCTGCGGCTCGCTGGCCGAAGCCACTGACAGGCTTGCGGCGGAGGCGGAGGCCATCCATCGGGAAGACCTGGCGGCCAACCTGGCGATGGCGGGCCATGCGGTTGCCGTGATGGAGGAATCCGGCACTTTCTCGGTGCTGACCCACTGTAATACCGGAGCGCTGGCGACGGGCGGCTATGGTACGGCCCTCGGAGTTATCCGGAGGCTCCACGAGGAAAAACGGCTGCAACAGGTTTTTGCCGACGAGACCCGCCCTTGGCTGCAGGGCAGCCGGCTGACCGCCTGGGAACTGGCCCGGGACGGTATCCCGGTGACTCTCAATGCTGATGGCGCGGCGGCCTGGATCCTCGCCCGAGGCGACGTGCGCTGGGTGATCGTCGGGGCGGACCGGATCACCGCCAACGGGGATGTGGCCAACAAGATCGGGACCTACAGCCTGGCGGTTCTCGCCCGGCATCACAAGGTTGGCTTCATGGTGGTGGCGCCCTCCAGCACCGTGGACATGAGCCTGGCGTCCGGCGCCGATATCCCCATTGAAGAGCGGGAAGGCAGCGAGCTGCGCCAGATCCGCGGCATTCCGCTGGCTCCCAACGGCGTGGGTGTGTTCAATCCGGTGTTTGATGTGACGCCGGCGAGCCTGATCGACGTGATCGTGACCGAGCAGGGGGTGGTCAGGAACCCCGACATCACCGGCATGCGGAAACTGTTTGGCGAAGGGTGAGTCGGCGAAGGTTGAGCCGGAGAAGGTGGTAACCGGTCAGCGCGGTTTCCGGGTTGCCCGTGACGCCTTGTTGGCGGACGTTCCCGATTTGGCCTGCTCCGGAGCCTGACCGGTCGTCTGTTCCAGGCGGGCTTTCAGGTCTGCGGTTTCCCGCTCTTGCTCTTCAATGAAGTGCAGGGACATCTCAAAGCTCTGGCGGGTGAACTCCAGTACCTTGCGAAAGCCTTCATCGGACAGGTTGCGGGCGTCATCGTGGCGGCGGAAGATGTTGATGAATTCCCGCTCCCGCTCAAACTGCAGCGGCAGCCGTCCGACGCCCCAGTCGTCGAGAATCTGCCACACTTCCGGGTTGTAGTTCCGGGTGGTCCGCAGGATAAACGGGACCGGGTCATTGCGGGCGATCAGCGCCGCAAGGCGCAGGATCAGTTCAAAGGACAGGGTGCTGGTGCCGTTCTCGATGGCTTCAAGAATGGTCTTGTCCCGCAGGTTCAGGGCTTCGCTCATTTCCGTCAGGGTGAGCCCGGCAACTTCCCGGATGTCCTTCAGGGATTTTCCGGCAGCCAGCATCATCCGCAGCTGGTCCTGGGAGTTGATCAGGGCCCGTCCGACCCTCAGCGACGTGTCGGTTGACCGGGCAGCAAACCTCAGCGCCGATTCGGTAAGCCCGGCAATGCGGCCTAGCAGGGATTCCTCGTCTTCCGCCGGGCGGGTATGATCCGGTGGCGTAAGCACCGCCCCGTCAGCCCCGGAGGTTTTTTCCAGCTCGGCCACCTGGTCCATGGATTTCATCGCATGGAGGGCATCCATCAGCATGCCTTCAATGCGCCGGGCCCGTTGCTTGTCGTCCTCGTCCTTCGCGCTCATCCGTGCTGCCCGCCCGCCTGTTGTGAGTCCGGTAACGATGGGTCCCGTTTACTGGGCCTGGGCGGTGATCGGGCGGGGCATTTCAATGGATGCCATGCGCTGGTCCAGTTCCAGCATGTCCGCCATGATGTGGCCACCCTCGCGGACGACAAAGTCCAGTTCTTCGTCCGTGTTGTCGAGGTCCGCCGCCTGGGTATCTTCCCAGTCTTCCAGCTGCTTCAAGGTCTCGAACGGGGCCTCTCCACGGATCTCACGCCGCGCATTGGCAATGGTCAGTCGCGTCCGCTCGATGCGGGACTGGTATTCCTTGCGTTCGTCAATGTTCAGGCTGACGTAATTCATTTCCCGCTGCTCATTGAGGAAATCGATTTCCTGTTGCAGCAGGCGGAACTCGGGATTCTCGTTGAAGCGCTCGTCATGGCGACGGCGCAGTTCGTCAATAATGCCGCTGAAGTCGAAGTAACGGTCATGGAGGACCGCCTCGATACGGTCCCAGGGCAGGGCGTGGTCGAGGGCATCTTCACCTATGCGGGTCTTGTCGATCCGGGACGGGATCTCGATATCCGGCACCACGCCCTTGTGCTGTGTTGAACCGCCGGAAACCCGGTAGAACTTGGACTGGGTGATCTTCAGCTGACCGTGATTCAGCGGCCGGACTGCTTGTACCGTGCCCTTGCCGAAGGTCTGGGACCCCACCACCAGGCCGCGGCCATAGTCCTGGATGGCGCCGGCGAAGATCTCCGATGCGGAGGCGCTCATCCGGTTCACCAGTACCACCAGCGGCCCGTCGTAGACCACAGACGGGTCCTGGTCGGTGAGTACCTGGACATCATTGCTGGAGTTACGGATCTGTACCGTGGGACCTTCGTCGATGAACAGCCCGACGAGGTCATTGGCTTCGTGGAGGGCGCCGCCCCCGTTATTGCGCAGGTCGATCACCAGGCCTTCCACGCCCTCCTTTTTAAGGCCTTCGATCAGCCGTCGAACGTCCCGGGTGGTGCTCTTGTAATTGGGATCGCCCTGCTGCATGGCCTTGAAGTCGGCATAGAACGTGGGAATCTGGATGACGCCGATACGGTACTCGCGGCCCTTGCGTTCGAGATTGATGGTATCGCTGCTGGCGCTCTGTTCTTCCAGTTTTACCTTGTCGCGTTTGATGGCAATGGTACGGGTGACGGTCTCGTCCGTGGCGTTGGCCGGAATAACTTCCAGTGTTACCACTGACTCGCGGGGGCCGCGAATCAGGTCCACCACCTCATCAAGGCGCCAGCCGATGACATTGACGGGCTTTTTCTCGTCTTCCTGGGTTACCGAGACAATCCGGTCAGCCGGTTGCAGCTGGCCCTGCTTGGACGCGGGCCCGCCGGGCACCAGTCGGACCACCTTGGTGTACTCGTTGTCGGACTGCAACACTGCGCCAATGCCCTCGAGGGACAGGCTCATGTTGATGTTGAAGTTTTCCGAGGTGCGCGGAGAAAAATAGGAGGTGTGGGGATCCCACATGCCGGTGAAGGCGTTCATGTAAGCCTGGAAGGCATCCTCACTGCGCACCTGGGTGGCACGTTTGAGCTGGCCTTCATAGCGGCGGCGCAAGGTGTCGGTAATGGCTTCGTCGTCGGTACCATTCAGGCGCTGGGCCAGCACCGCATTCTTGATGCGCTTGACCCAGAGCTTGTTGAGCGCAGCGGTATCCGATTCCCAGCCGGCTTCGGAGCGATCAAGCAGGATTTGTTCGCTGGTGCTGAAATCCAGCTTGTCGATGCCCTGGTCGATGACGGACAGCGCAAAGTTCAGCCGCTCGATAATGCGCTGCTGGACTATGTTGTAGATATCGAAGCCCGGTTGCAGCTGACCGGTTTTCAGGGCCGAGCCGAGCCGGAAACGGGCCTGGTCCAGGCTGTTGATGTCCTGCTGGGTCAGATAGATCCGTTGGCCGTCCAGATAATCCAGGTAGGCATCAAACACATCGCTGGACAGGCTGTCGTCAATGGCACGATCGCGGAAGTGGGTAAACTGCAGCTGTCGGGCAATCAGGATATTGGCCCGTGCCTGATCGACGGTCGGTGCGACCGCCTCGTAGGCGGGCAGGGTTTCCCGGTCGATGGCGGCGTGCAGCCCGACGGGCAGCAATGCCAGGCCGAGAACAAGGGCGCGGCCCGTTCGGCGGAGACTTCCCGGGAGTGAGGTTGCTCGGGTCCGGGCGTTAAAGCGTTCCGCGATCATCATAAGCGTTGGTACCTGATATTTGGTCATGATCCTGCCGCCGGAATTGGGGCATGGCACCGTAGTTAACGATTACGGAGCCGGGATCCGATCAGATTGACATGTCTGATTCATTGTAGGCAAGCGCCAGATTGGTTGCCATAGCCATTGAGTGTCGCTATGTGACAATCTGTCCATGATAGTGTCAGGTTTGGCCCCGGGCTGGTGGAGGCAGGTTAGGGCGGCAAGCCCTTGGGGAAACACGTGCGGGTGGGGAGGTACAGGAGAGAACCGGAGAGGCCAGAGGCCTCTCCGGTCTCCGGTCAGGCGAAGTCAGTGTTTGATTCGGCTTTTTCCAGCAGCAGGGCCGGAGGATTGAAGCGCTCGCCATACTGATCGGCAAGGGCGCGGGCTCGTGCGGTAAAGGCGCGCACTCCATACTGGTTGATGAACTGGATGGCACCGCCGGTCCAGGGCGCATAGCCAATGCCGAAAATACTGCCGATATTGGCGTCGGCAACAGTTCGCAGCACGCCTTCCTCAAGACAGCGAACGGTCTCGATGGCCTGGATGAACAGGATCCTGTCCTTCAGGTCCTGCAGCGCCACATTGCGTGCCCGGGCGGAGTCCACGAACAGGCTTTCCAAATCGGCCCACAGGTGCTTTTTGCCATTGGCGGGGTAGTCATAAAAGCCTGCGCCGGCGGCCTTACCCTTGCGACCGAACTCGTCCACCATCCGGTCGATCACCGCTTCGGCCGGATGAGGCCGCCAGGTCCCGCCGGCGGCTTCGGTATCTTTCCGGCTCTGGGCCCGAATATGCTGCATCAGGGTCATACTGACTTCATCAGAGATGGCCAGCGGGCCGACGGGCATGCCGGCGAGCAGCCCGGCATTTTCGATACTGGCCGGGTGAATACCCTCGGCCAGCATCGAAATACCTTCATTGACGAAGGTGCCGAACACCCGTGACGTGAAGAACCCGCGGCTGTCGTTGACCACGATGGGAATCTTGCCGATTTGCTGAACATAGTCGAAGGCGCGGGCCAGGGTTTCATCGGAGGTTCGGGCGCCGACAATGATCTCCACCAGTTGCATCTTGTCGACCGGCGAGAAGAAGTGCAGGCCGATAAAATTTTCCGGCCTGGCAGACGCGTCGGCGAGTTGGGTGATGGGGATGGTTGAGGTGTTGGAAGCAAAGATGCCGTTGGTCACCAGCTTCGGCTCCGCCTCCCGGGTAACCCGGGCCTTGAGGTCACTGTCCTCAAAGACTGCCTCGATCACCAGGTCGCAGCCCTCGAGGTCGGCGGCCGAGTCTGTTGCCCGGATACGGCTGAGGACCGCCGCTTTCTGGTCTTCGCTCATGCGGCCGCGACTGACTTTCCTGGCCAGCAGTTTCTCCGAGTAGCTCTTTCCTTTTTCCGCGTTTTCCACCGAGACATCCTTGAGGATGACCTCGATGCCACGACTGGCGGTGGCGTAGGCAATTCCTGCTCCCATCATGCCGGCGCCCAGTACGCCCACCTTGCGGAACGTTTCCCCGGCAACCCCCTCGGGGCGGCTGCCGCCGGCCTTGATGGCATTAAGCTGGAACCAGAAGGTGCTGGTCATGTTCTTGGCGACCTGGCCGGTGACGAGCTCGGTGAAGTAGCGGGTTTCGATAAGGCTGCCATTGTCGAAATCGACCTGGGCACCTTCCACGGCGGCAGACAGGATGCGCTCCGGTGCCGGGTAACAGCCTTTGGTTTTCTGTCTCAGCATGGCCGGGGCGACGGCCAGCTTTTGCGCCATGGCGGGGTGGTGGGGCGCGCCGCCAGGGAGTTTGAAACCTTTCTGGTCCCAGGGCTGCTGGCGTTTCGGATTGGCGTCAATGAACGCTCGGGCCTTGTCCAGCAGCTCCTCCGGGGATCCGGCCAGCTCATCCACGATGCCTGCCTTCAGCGCTGCCCCGGGAGTAACCTTTTTGCCCTCCATCAGGAACGGGAAGGCGGCCTCCAGGCCGATCATCCGCGGCAGCCGCTGGGTACCACCGCCACCGGGCAACAGTCCCAGGGTGACCTCCGGCAGGCCCAGCTGGATGCCGTCATCGTCCATTACCACCCGGTGATGACAGGCGAGCGCGATTTCCAGGCCGCCGCCGAGTGCGGTGCCATTAATCGCCGCGACCAGGGGTTTTCCGGTGGTCTCAAGGAAGCGCATGTCGGCCTTGAGGCCGTTCACCATGGCTTCAAACTCGCTGGCTTGCGCCCTGGTAACGCGGTGCAGCTCGTTCAGATCACCGCCGGCAAAGAAGGTCTTCTTGGCCGAGGTAACGATAATGCCTCGGATGGCGTCGAGATCCGTCTTCACTCTGTTGACGGTCTCGCTCAGGCCTTCGCGGAATGCGCCGTTCATGGTATTGGCGGACTGCCCGGGCATGTCGATGGTCAGGGTCAGGATCTGGTCTGAATCCAGCTCGTAACGGATAGCACTCATAATCGGTTCTCCTTGCAGAAAAAGTGTCGGATTCAGACGCGTTCAATAATGGTGGCAATACCCATGCCGCCGCCCACACAGAGGGTGGCGAGGCCGTAGCGCAGTTCGCGGCGCTCCAGCTCATCCATCAGGGTGCCGACAATCATGGCACCCGTAGCCCCGAGTGGGTGGCCCATGGCGATTGCGCCGCCGTTGACGTTCACTTTTTCATCGGGCACCGACAGCTCCCGCTGGAAGCGCATCACCACCGAGGCGAAGGCTTCATTCACTTCAAACAGATCTATCTGGTCCACGGTCATGCCGGCTTTTTCAAGCGCTTTGCGGGCGGCCGGGGCCGGTCCGGTCAGCATGATGGTCGGGTCAGTGCTGGTGACGGCCGTGGCCACAATCCGTGCCCGGGGTTTCAGCCCCAGAGCCTTGCCCTTGGCCTCGCTACCGATCAGCATGGCGGTGGCTCCATCAACGATGCCGGACGAATTGCCAGCGTGATGGACGTGGTTGATTCTTTCCACATAGTGGTATTTTTCCCGGGCCACGCCGTCAAAGCCCAGTTCACCCATCATCTGGAATGACGGTTTCAGGCCGGCGAGAGATTCAAGGGTAGTGTTGCCACGAACATGCTCGTCACGGTCGAGGATCACCACGCCATTTTGATCGGTAACCGGGACGATCGAGCGGGAAAAGTGCCCTTTCTCCCAGGCGTTAGCGGCTTTTTGCTGGGATTTTACGGCAAAGTTGTCGACATCTTCGCGGCTGAAACCCTCCAGGGTCGCAATCAGGTCGGCACCTATGCCCTGGGGCATGAACCCGGTGTGCAGATTGGTCGCCGGGTCGAGGGCCCAGGCGCCGCCGTCGGACCCCATGGGAACCCGTGACATGGCCTCGACACCGCCGGCAACTACCAGGTCTTCCCAGCCTGAACGGACTTTCATGGCGGCGAGATTGACCGCCTCCAGGCCAGAGGCGCAGAACCGGTTGAGGGTGACACCGGCCACTTTTTCATCCCAGTCTGCTGCCAGCGCAGCGGTCTTGGCGATATCCGCACCCTGGTCGCCCACCGGCGTTACGCAGCCCATGACGATGTCATCGACCTGGGCGGTATCCAGGCCATTTCTCTCCTGCAGTGCCCGGAGCACGGTGGTAAGCAGCGTGACGGGTTTGACGCTGTGCAGGGCACCGTCTTTTTTGCCGCGGCCCCGCGGAGTACGGACTGCATCGAAGATATACGCCTCGGTGGTCATCTCTTTTCCTCTGATTGTGATTGTGGCGGTAGCAGGATTACCAGGGTTAACCATAGCGGTTCGGGTACCACTTGGGTAATGACGCGCGCTGCCAATCGGATTGGCGAAACTGCTCAATCGCGGCTGGCTGGGAAGAGGAGGGAGTGGATAGGAGTGGCGCAGAGGACCTAGCGCGAGGGCGTGGTGGCTGGCGGATACTCTGGCGATTACTCAGTTGGTTACGCCGGCGGTTACTCCGGCGGTCGTCGCGAGTCAGGTCCGGGAGTCTGCTCCAGGTAAAAAGAGCGGGCCGGTAAGGTCCGGCCCGCGGGGGATCGTGATCTGTTGGCGAGCGGCTTCAGGTGCGGGGGGCTTCGAGTGTCCGGATCAGACGGGAGGCGAACTCTTCGCTCAGGTCGTCGCGACTTTCATCGAGGCACCAGGCCGCGACCAAAGCCTCCAGCGGATCACCAGTTTCCGGACCGCCGTGGTTACCCAGGCCTTCCGCCAAGCGTTGTACCTGCACTTCCATCCTGCGGCCCTGATCCTGATCCGGAGAGGGGACGCCGGCGTGAATCTCCGCACGGATGACCAGCTCGGCAGTGGGCAGATCCTGCAGAGCGACAGCGCGCTTTTGCCAGTCACTCGGTAAGCTGCCTGGCTCCAGACTGCCATCCAGCCGGCCCCGTACTGCGTGAATCCACTCCTGCACGCGGGCGGCCTGACGCTGTTGGTCAACCAGCGCGGCCAGGCGCTGTTCTTCGCGGGTGCGCCGTTCGCGCTGGGCTTTCGATACTTGCAGGGCGGCGGTAGCGCGCAGCTGTTCCAGCTGGGCTGCAATCTCCTGCTGTGGAGCCTGCTCGTTCAACTGGCCGGTACGGCCAAGGAGTTCTTCAAGCTGGCGGTCTGCCTGGCGGGTTTCCTCTTGCTGTTCGTTCCGCTGCGCCTCGCGGCGGGCGAAGATGGCGTCACAGGCTTTGCGGAATGCCTGCCACAGTTTGCGATCTTCCCGGTGGCGGGTAATGCCCACCGCGGTCCACTCCTCCTGCAGTGACTTGGCCAGGTTCATCGCTTCGCTGAGTGGTTCGTGACTGATGAGCGCTTCGGCACGCTGGACGATGTCTGATTTGAGCGCTTCATTACGGGTACGCTCGGCATCCAGGGGCTCTTCGATTTGCCGCAGCAGGTGATCGAACTGCTTCTGGACACCGCGATTGTCGCGGAACTCGACTGGCCAGGCGGCTTTCCACTCGTCCCGCGCGGTTCGGTGAATTCGTTCTGCAGCTTTCCAGTCGATGGCAGACCAGTCTGCCTGCCCGACAAACGTCTCCAGCTCCCGGCAAATGGCCTCCCGTTTCTGCAGGTTGGCGTGCTTCAGCCCGGACTTCGCCGAGAAGTACTCCTTGCAGGGCTCGTAGGCAGCATCGGAGGCCTGCTTGAAACGTGCCCACAACGTCCGGTCGGATGATCCGCCCAGCTCCCGCCACTCATTCTGCAACTCCTTGATGCGGGTTGCCTTGGCTTCCGGTTCCATGGGCTGTTCCGCGAGATACTCCATTTGTTCACAAAGAACGACCTGCTTGGGCTGGGTAACAAAACCCGCCCAGTCGGACAGCTCCCGTAACTGGCCGCCGAGGAGCTGCATTCGCGCCTGGAAAGGCTTGCCGTGGCGATGATCAAGGGCCTTCAGCTGTTGCTGGGCGGTTTTGAACAGCTGGCGGGATTCCTTGAGTTGTTTTGCCTCCAGCGCTTGGTCCAGCTTGCCAATGACCGCCGTCAGTTCGGCGACCTGGCTGGACTGGTCAACGACCGCTCGGGTCGCCGGGGCTGGTTGTTTTTTCTTGCCGGCCGCCTGGGCCAGGGCCTTAAGCAGGGCGGGCTTGGCGTAATCGACCGGCCAGTTGATCTCTTTGATCAGCTCTGCCGCTCGCTGGGTCGAGGTTTCATCAGCGGGATTGCCGGCAGAAGCCAGTTCCGTGAGCTCGTCCCGATGCTGTACCAGTGCCCGCAGAGCGGTAATGTAGGCGCGCAGGGGCAGCATCAGGTTCTGGTAGGCTTTCTGTTCCTGCTGGCTGACCTGGGTATCCCGGGTGGCTTCCAGCCAGCGGTTTTCCTGGGTCTTCTGCAGGGCGTCAAGAGATGAGAGGGACGGCAGCGCGTCGTCCGGGTGGGTCTTGAGTTCATCCAGCGTCTGTGCCAGCAGGGTGAGGGTTTCTTCCCGTTGGCCGGTTTTCTGCTCGTCCTGCTGCAACTTCTCAGCAGCCGCCTGCAGGTCCCGGAGACGTTCCCGGCATTTGTGAACGGCCTCCAGAAACGCCGCGGTCTGCGCTGTGCTGGCAGCAGACTCGACCTCTGACCACTGTTTCAGGAGCGTTTCCAGACGGGCCTGGAACAGCTTGGTGTCCTCGCTGGCAGCCTGGTCGGAGGCCTGTTTGACGAGCTGCTCGATGGTGGCAATGGTTTGCTGGCGCTGCTCCTCGGCCTCCCGGATCACGGTCAGCTTCTGGCGGACCACCTGGTAAACACCCTTGTCGCGGGATTTGGCGGCTTTCTGAACCCGTTGCAGGGCCTCCCGGTTCGTCAGGCCATTCGCGGCCTTGAGCCGGATTTCGGCCGTGACACCGGCCACGGCCAGTTCTTCCAGGTGTAGTTCATCGGCGCCGTTGGCCAGCAAGGCCTGCTGTTGTTCCCTCCTGGCATCCTGTTCGTTCGGCCGCTGGTCTTCCTCTTTGTCGGGCAGGCGCGGATTACGGAGCTGGGCCGGGGGCGGTGTCACCGTATTCTTGCGGGACTTGAACAGTTTCTGGAGAAATGCGGCCATGAGGAATTCCTTGAGTCTTGAAACCAGTTCCCGGTGTCCGGCAGAGTATACCGTCACCAAACATCGGCTGCTCCGGATGTCCGGAGGCCGGATACGCACTACCACGAATGCGCGCTAGTCTATCGTTTTGTCCGCGCTTGCGGGAAGAGTCAGAATGGGAAAACAGAAAAAACCGGAAGATCCCGCACAAAAGGCCCGCAGCAGCGCGCTCCGCCTCCTGGCCCGGCGGGAGCACAGTCGGCTGGAGCTTGTCCTGAAACTTCGCCAGCGGGGAATCGAGCCCGGGCTGATCGAAGAAGTTCTCGATGAATACGAGCACGAGGGCTGGCTGAGCGATGACCGCTTTGCGGATGTTTACGCCAGGCAGCGCATGGATCTCGGTTACGGCCCGCTGAGAATTCAGGCTGAGCTGCAGCAACGGGGCATCCGGTTTCTGCCGGAAGCTCTCAAAGAAGTGGACGATGCCAGCTGGGTTCGTACCGCAGTGCGTTTACGGGAGCGCAAATTCGGTCTGGCGGACATCCGCGACGACTGGCCGGAGAAAGCGCGGCAGGCCAGGTTTCTGGGGCAGCGGGGATTCAGTGCAGAGCAGGTCGAGCAGGCGCTGGACTGCACGGCGCCCGATACGCTTGTTGACTGAAGGGGCGCCGCTGGCACCTGCTCGCAAACGGAAGGGGTCAGAGCGTGGGCGGGGTGAGCCCCAGCTCTTTTGGCAACATGGCCCGCAACTCGGATTCGGCCGGGTCGCTCTTGTCGGCAATCGGCTCGTCGGTGACTTCCTGCGGGAACACTTCCTGGCTGGCCACTTGCTCGGTGGCCTGCAGCGGCTCCTTCATCCAGGCCAGCACGTCGTAGTAGCGCCGGATATTCTGTACGTAGATAACCGGTTCATGGCCGCGGGCATAGCCGTAACGGGTTTTTGAATACCATTCCTTCTGGGCCAGCAGGGGCAGGAACTCCTTGACGTCCATCCACCGGTCCGGGTTCTTGCCGGCGTCCTCGGTCAGCCGGCGGGCATCCTCCAAATGGCCGAAGCCGACGTTGTAGGAGGCCAGGGCAAACCAGGTGCGGTCCGGTTCCGGAATGCGCTCGGGAATCTGTTCTTTCACCAGGGTGAAGTAGCGGGCACCGCCCTGGATACTCTCTTCCGGGTCAAGCCGGTTTTCAATTCCTATCTGGCTGGCGGTTGTGCGCGTCAGCATCATCAGGCCGCGCACCCCGGTAGGCGAAACGGCGTTGGGCCGCCAGTGGGATTCCTGGTACCCGATGGCTGCCAGCAGTCGCCAGTCAATGCCGTGCTTGCTGCCATAGTCCTGGAACAGGGTTTCGTAACGGGGTAACCGGTTTCGGACATGGTGAACAAAGGTGCGCGCCCCGACGTAGTTGAGGCGGTCCAGGTGACCGTAAAAACGTTCTGTCAGCTGGGCGAGGGTACCATCACTGGCGAGCCGGTCGAGGAACTCGGAGGCGGCATTCAGCAATGTTTCGTCCTGTTCGATCGGGAACAGCCAGTTCAGGCTTTCAGGCTCATTGAGGCTGAAGGCTTCCTTGACGTCCGGGAAGAACACGTGGTTCAGGTCGAGTTCGTTGGACGCCACCACGGCCACCTTGAATTCGCCGGATTCGACGCGTCCGAGCAGGCCTGCCGGGTCAAGTCCGGGATGTACCTGCCATTGCAGCTCCGGGTATTCCGATGCCAGGGCGTTCAGATAATGCTCGTGGTTACTCTCAGCGACCAGATGAATGGCCGTATTCCTGAGGTCGGCAACGGTTTCCGGGCGCTCGACGTCGCGGTTGTAGACCACCACGGAGCGCGCCTCCAGGCCGTTGGGCAGGATGCGGTAGTTGTCACTGAATCCCGGGCGCTCGACCAGGCCGGCAAGCCCGATGTGGGCATAATTTCGATCCAGCACTGACAGGATCTCTGCATTGTCTTCGGCTACCCGGACCCGCAGTTCGACCCCGATTTCATCGGCGAAGCGTTTGGCTAACTCGTACTCGAAGCCGGTCGGCCCGTCGCGTCCTTCGTAGTAGACCGAAGGGGCATTACGGGTAATTACATGCAGGACGCCCTCGGAGCGGATTTCCTCCAGGGTAGTGGGCCGGGAACAACCGGTTGCCAAGAGGGCCAGGCTCGCCAGAACGAGCAGGCCAGCGCCTGTTCGTGCCTTCAGGTTTGTTTGTTTTGCCAAATCCGTAGTCTCCCGTACAACAGGTCCTGAGGTGTACGTTTTTGAGGCCCAGCCGATCACCTGTTCAGTGTGACTGCCGACAAGGGACGGGTTGATTTTACGGTCCCGAATATCACCTCAGGTAGAAGGGAAAGCGATCCATGCCCGGTTAGATAATCCCCCAGACCGCGACCCCTGGTCAATCCAACCATAGGTTTAATGCACAAAATCCGGCCAATTGTATGTTCGATGACCAGGTTTCGCACTGGCTGTGCTGCCGCCGGGAGGCTGTCGGCGCAGCGGATGCCCCCCTGCTGCCGGCGTCCGGGTGGCCACGTATATTTCCCTACACGAGGTGTTGATGCTGTATCCCGGAGCCGCTTTAAAGTATTATGGCGGGCTTTCAGATAGCCGGGTGTGGCCTCCTTTAATACCAGCTCCCTAGAGGTGCCGGGGGAGCGCTCATCCAGACTTTTCAGTTTCGCGCGATACAGGTTTAAACCATGCTGGAACTTCGCGGCGCTCCCGCACTCTCGCCTTTCCGTTCACAAAAGCTCCTGTCCCAGATCCGCTCCGAAGTTCCGGAAGTGGATCATGTGTATGCAGAATTCATGCATTTCTCGGACCTGGAGGCTCCGCTGTCCGAAGCGGAGCAGGCGGTCCTGGATCGCTTGCTGACCTACGGGCCCAGTGTTCAGGTTGAGGAGCCGGACGGTATTCTGTTCCTGGTGGTGCCCCGCCCGGGCACCCTTTCACCCTGGTCCAGCAAGGCGACCGACATCGCACGTAACTGCGGCTTGCGCCAGATCCGCAGGATCGAACGGGGTACTGCCTATTACATCCGGGCACAGGGCAAGCTCGGGCTGGAACAGCGCGAACGTATCGCGGCGCTGTTGCACGACCGGATGACCCAGAAGGTGTTTCATGAGATGGGCGGTGCCGAGTTGCTGTTCCACCGGGAAGAACCCCGTCCGCTGGATCGGGTGCCGGTGATCGGCGGTGGTCGTCAGGCGCTGGTCGACGCCAACAAACGCCTCGGCCTGGCGCTGGCGGACGACGAGGTGGAGTATCTGGTGAAGTCGTTCACCGATCTGCAGCGCGATCCTACGGATGTGGAGCTGATGATGTTCGCCCAGGCGAACTCTGAGCATTGTCGCCACAAGATTTTCAATGCGTCCTGGGATATTGATGGTGAAGGCCAGGAAAAATCGCTGTTCGCGATGATTCGCAATACCCATGAAATGAACAGCGAAGGGGTATTGTCTGCCTACAAGGATAATGCCGCCGTCATTTGTGGCAGCCGGGGCGGACGGTTCTTCCCGAACCCGGAAACCGGTGTCTACGACTACCATCAGGAAGACATCCATATCCTGATGAAGGTGGAAACCCACAACCATCCCACCGCCATCTCGCCCTTTGCCGGCGCCGCGACCGGTTCCGGCGGCGAGATCCGTGACGAAGGTGCCACCGGCCGTGGCTCCAAACCGAAGGCCGGTCTTGCCGGCTTCACCGTGTCCAACCTCAACCTGCCGGGTGATCTGCAGCCCTGGGAAGGCGGGTACGGCAAGCCGGACCGGATTGCCTCTGCGCTGGACATCATGATCGAGGGGCCGATCGGCGGTGCTGCCTTTAATAACGAATTCGGCCGGCCAAACCTGGCCGGTTACTTCCGCACCTTCGAAGAGCAAGTGCCCGGTGCCGCGGGTGAGGAAGTGCGCGGGTATCACAAGCCCATCATGATTGCCGGTGGCTTGGGCAACATCCGTGCCGAGCATGTCGAAAAGGGTAACATCCCGGTCGGCGCCAAGCTGATCGTGCTGGGTGGTCCGTCCATGCTGATCGGTCTGGGTGGTGGTGCTGCGTCCTCAATGGATTCCGGTACCAGCCATGAAAATCTCGATTTTGCGTCCGTCCAGCGGGACAACCCCGAGATGGAGCGTCGTTGCCAGGAAGTCATCGACCGTTGCTGGCAGATGGGGCAGGACAACCCGATTGCGTTTATCCATGATGTGGGTGCCGGCGGCCTGTCCAACGCCATGCCGGAACTGGTCAAGGACGGTGGTCGCGGCGGCAAGTTCGAACTGCGGGAGATCCCCAGTGACGAGCCGGGCATGTCTCCGCTGGAAATCTGGTGCAATGAATCCCAGGAACGCTACGTAATGGCGGTGGCGGCCGAGAACCTCGATACCTTCGATGCGATCTGCCGCCGGGAGCGTTGTCCCTATGCGGTTATCGGCGAAGCCACCGAAGCCCATCACCTGGAATTGTCGGACGCCTACTACGGCGATAAGCCGGTCGACCTGCCGATGGAGGTGTTGTTCGGCAAGCCGCCGCGCATGCATCGCAGCGTCTCCCGTTCTTCGTTTACCAAGCCGATTTTCGACTCGACCCGGATTGACCTCCACGAGGCCGTCCGGCGCGTGCTGCGACTGCCCTCGGTAGGCTCCAAGAGTTTCCTGATTACCATTGGTGATCGCACCATCACGGGCCTGGTAGCCCGTGACCAGATGGTAGGTCCCTGGCAGGTACCGGTCAGCGATGTGGCCGTAACGGCGACGTCCTTTGATGTGACCACCGGCGAAGCCATGGCGATGGGTGAGCGTACCCCGGTTGCCATCATTGATGCCCCGGCATCCGGCCGCATGGCGGTGGGTGAAGTGATCACCAACATGGCTGCGGCACCGATTGCGAAGTTGTCAGATATCCGCCTGTCGGCGAACTGGATGGCGGCAGCGGGCCACCCGGGTGAGGACGAGAATCTCTACGAAACTGTCCGCGCGGTCGGCATGGAGCTTTGCCCGAGCCTGGGTATTACCATTCCGGTGGGCAAGGATTCCATGTCCATGAAGACGGTCTGGGAAGAGGACAGCGGCGAGCAGAAGAGTGTAACGGCGCCGCTGTCACTGATCATCAGCGGGTTTGCGCCGGTCACCGATGTCCGTAAGACCCTGACGCCGCAGCTGCAGACAGATTGCGGCGAAACCGACCTGATCCTGGTGGATCTGGCGGCGGGTCAGAACCGTCTCGGCGGTTCCGCGCTGGCGCAGGTATACCGCCAGGTCGGCGCAGTGGCTCCCGATGTGGATGATCCCGAAGACCTCAAGGCGTTCTTTGCCGTGATCCAGGGCCTGAATACCGATGACAAGCTGCTGGCATACCATGACCGCTCCGACGGCGGGCTGTTTGTCACCCTGGCCGAGATGAGCTTTGCCGGCCATTGCGGTATTGAGATCAAGCTGGACGGTCTGGCCGAGGAGTCGGCCCAATTTGCCCGTGAACTGTTCAATGAAGAGTTGGGTGCGGTTATCCAGGTGCGCCGTGACGATACCGAGTTTGTATTGCAGCAGTTCTCCGCTGCCGGGCTTGGTGAGCACACCGCAGTGATCGGTACGCTCAATGATGAAGATCGTATCCGATATTCGTTCGCCGGTGATTACGTGGTGAATGAGCCTCGGGCTGATCTCCAGCGGCTGTGGTCCGAGACGAGCTATCGCATCCAGTCGCTGCGCGATAACGCCGACTGCGCTGCCCAGGAGTTTGATAACCTGCTGGATGTTGCCGACCCCGGGCTCACCGCCCAGCTCACCTTCGATGTAAACGAGGATGTGGCGGCTCCCTACATCAATAAGGGTGCCCGTCCGCGGGTAGCGGTGATGCGCGAGCAGGGCGTCAATGGCCAGGTGGAAATGGCCGCAGCCTTCGATCGGGCAGGTTTTGAGGCGGTCGACGTTCACATGAGTGACCTGCTGTCTGGCCGTATCACGCTTGACCGGTTCAACAGCATTGTGGCCTGTGGTGGATTCTCTTACGGCGACGTGTTGGGTGCAGGTGAGGGCTGGGCGAAGTCGATCCTGTTCAGTGACCGGGTCCGTGACCAGTTCGCCGGTTTCTTCGAGCGTCAGGACACTCTGGCGCTTGGGGTCTGTAACGGCTGCCAGATGATGTCAAACCTGCATGAGCTGATTCCGGGCAGTGAGGGTTGGCCGCGCTTTGTCCGTAACCAGTCCGAGCAGTTTGAGGCCCGTTTTGTTATGGCCGAAGTGATGCCGTCACCGTCTGCTTTCCTGGATGGTATGGCCGGTTCGCGGATGCCGGTTGCGGTTGCCCATGGTGAGGGACGCGCGGAGTTCGCTGGCGACTCGGCGGCTGTACTGGCCGAGCAGGGCCTGGTAGCGGTGCGATATGTCGATAACCATGGCCAGGCCACCGAGCGATACCCGTTCAATCCGAACGGCTCGCCGGCAGGTATTACCGGCCTGACCACCCGTGATGGCCGTGTGACCATCATGATGCCTCACCCTGAGCGGGTTTTCCGGGCTCCGCAGTATTCCTGGCGCCCCCGTGAGTGGCAGGAAGATGCCCCATGGATGAGGATGTTCCGCAACGCCCGTCGCTGGTTCGGCTGAGGCTGACCGGGCGGATCCGGTAACGGTCCGGAAACCGGCTATGACTGATGACTCGGGTTATCAGTTGTAGCCGGTTTTTTTGTGTCTTGAGTTCGGTCTTGTGTGGATGCCACAGTAACACGCCGAGCCGTTGGGCGTTACGGGGAGTAGCAGTTATCCACCGATGGTTACTAAATAGTCAGTTTGGGCCGGCAGGAATGGCAGTTGTGCCTCTTTTCAGGGCATATTACAAGGGAAAAATCGTGTCAAAAAAGAGATTTTGGTCTTGACTCATTAGTTTTATGCACACTAGCGGTGCCCACCTGCACGTTAACTGAGCAAATCCCTGATTATTGGTTCAAGTTTTGATCTATAATTTTAACGTGTTGAAAATTAAGGATAAATTGCATTAGGCGAATTTGTCGCCAATTTAAGGTGAAGGCAGCAATCACGGGGGATAGAGGCGACTACTCAAAATCTATCCCCAGAGTTATCCACAGATTCTGTGGGTAAGTCCGTAAGTGCTTTATCTGTACACGAAACAGCCGCATTGAAAGCGCTGGTTGGTGGTGAAATGAACAGAATGCGAGGAAGCCGGCAATGTACAAGCTTTGCTATTTTGTCCCGGGTACTCATCTGGAACAGACCAAGACGGCCCTTTTTGCGGCCGGAGCGGGCCGTATTGGCGATTACGATTGCTGTGCCTGGCAGTGTCCCGGCCAGGGGCAGTTTCGCCCCCTGGATGGCAGTCGGCCGTTTCTGGGGCAGCAGGGAACCCTGGAGGTTGTGGAGGAGTACAAGGTTGAACTGGTGTGCGAGGATGGCCTGATCAGGGACGCCGTGAAAGCGCTCAGGGCGTCCCATCCTTATGAGGAGCCGGCGTATGAGGTGTACCGGCTGGAGTCGTTATAATCAGCGGACCGCTGTCTTGCGGTCCCGCGGGCGGATATCGCTGATTCGCACCGGGTACTGGCCGGTTCGGGTGTCCTCAATGAACAGTTCGAGAGTGCGCCGTACCGTTGGAAAGGAGATCTCCTCCCAGGGTATCTCATGGAGTCCGAACAGGCGGCTCTCCAGTGATTCCTCGCCGGCACCGAACTGGCCGTTGGTGAGGGTGGCCCGGTAGAAAATGTGGACCTGATCGATGTGGGGAACATGAATCATGGTGTACAGGTCTTCGATCGTTACCTCGGCAAGGGCCTCTTCAAGGGTTTCCCGCGCAGCGGCTTCCTGGGTGGTTTCCGAGTTTTCCATAAATCCTGCGGGTAGCGTCCAGTATCCGTAGCGGGGTTCAATTGCTCGCCGGCAAAGCAGGATGCGACCTTCCCAGACCGGCACTGTGCCAGCCACGATCCGGGGATTCTGGTAATGGATTGTCTCGCAGCTGGGGCAGACAAAACGGTGGCGATTGTCCCCCTGGGGGATCTTGAGTTCGACCGGTTGGCCGCAGGAGCTGCAATATTTCATTCGTTTCCCCGTATACTAAAAAACTTGATAAATTGATCAGGCTCAAGTGTATCGGTCTGCGTTGCCGGTGTCTCATCCTGATTTTGAGAAAAGAGTTGGAGCAGTATTTTGCATGATCTTCTGACCGAACGCCTGGCTGGATACGCCCCCCGACAACTGGCGCTGGATTATCCCGAGGCCGGAGTGCTGGTGCCGGTTACCGACGCGCCCGGTCGCCCCGAGCTGCTTTTCACGCTGCGCTCCTCCAGCCTTAAGACCCATCGAGGCCAGGTTTCGTTCCCCGGCGGCAAGCGCGACGTCTCTGACCCGTCCCTTGCCGCGACAGCGTTACGAGAGACTCATGAGGAAATTGGCTTGCCGCCGGAGCGGGTTCGTATCGTCGGGCCACTCAGTCAGGTGATGTCCCGTTACGGAATCCTGGTGACTCCCTACGTCGGGGTGATCCCGCAAGAGCATGCCTTTGTTGCCAATCCGGCCGAGATTGAAAGCATCTTCAAGGTGCCTATCGAGTTTTTTCTTGAGGACAGGCGGGAGCGTACTGATCCGCTGAATTTCCTCAACCACACGTTCTATGTGCCGTGTTATCGCTGGGATCGTTATCAGATCTGGGGGCTTTCAGCGGTAGTGCTGGTTGATTTCCTGAACGCCGTCTACGATGCCGGCATCGATCTGCTTGAACCGCCTGAAGGAGGCTGACATGTTGTATGAACTGGGTGACCGGGTTCCCGAGATGCGGGGCGAGGGTCAGTTTGTTGCCGGCAATGCCACGGTTATCGGCAATGTGGTATTGGATGAGAAAAGCAGCATCTGGTTTAACGTGGTCATTCGCGGCGATAACGATCTGATTACCGTCGGGCCCCACACTAATATTCAGGATGGCTCGGTACTGCATACCGATGCCGGTATCCCTCTCACCCTTGGCCGGGGTGTTACGGTGGGGCACAAGGCCATGCTGCATGGCTGCGAGGTTGGCGACTACTCGCTGATTGGCATAAATGCTGTAGTGCTCAACGGGGCAAAGATTGGCAAGCACTGCCTGATTGGCGCTAACACCCTTATACCCGAGGGGATGGTGGTGCCCGACGGTTCGATGGTGGTCGGCTCTCCCGGCAAGGTGAAGCGCGAGCTGACTGATCAGCAGAAAAAGATGCTCGAGCTCAGCGCCGCCCATTACGTGGAGAATGCTGCCCGGTACGTCAAGCAACTGCGTGCCATGGAGGCTGCCAGGTGAGTCGCGCCGAGGGGCGTGTCCGGTCGCCTTGCGTCAGCGTCTGCGCGCTGGACGAGAATGATGTTTGCGTCGGATGCCAGCGTACCGGGGATGAAATTCTGCACTGGACCTCCATGACGGATGACCAGCGCCGGGAAGTATTGAAGAAGGTCGCTGTGCGCGAACAACGGGTAGCCCTCTGAGGGCGGACGGCTGAAAAGGGTTTATAGACATGGCAGAGATCAAGGCAGGGGTAACGATTGGTACCCCGTATCGGCGTAATGCCTTTAAAGTCCTATTTTGTGGCTCAGGGGAGCTGGGAAAGGAAGTTGTTATCGAGTTGCAGCGTTTTGGCGTTGAGGTGATCGCCGTTGATCGCTATGACCATGCACCGGCTATGCAGGTTGCCCACCGCTCCCATGTGGTGGACATGCTGGACGGCGCCGCGCTGCGCAAGGTGATCGAGGAAGAAAAGCCCGACCTTATTGTTCCGGAGATTGAGGCCATTGCTACACCGGAGCTGGTTCGCCTGGAGGAAGAAGGATATCGCGTGGTGCCCACGGCCCGTGCCGTGAACCTCACTATGAACCGTGAAGGCATTCGCCGGCTGGCCGCCGAAGAGCTGGGTTTGCCTACGTCCCCGTATCGGTTTGCCGAGTCCCGGGACCAGTACCTCGAAGCAGTTGAAGCAATCGGCCTGCCCCTGGTAGTAAAGCCGGTCATGAGCTCTTCGGGCAAAGGACAGAGTACGGTAAAAACAACGGATGAAATTGAGTCAGCCTGGGAATATGCCCAGACCGGCGGTCGCGCAGGCCGTGGCAGGGTGATTGTTGAAGGTTTTGTGCAGTTTGATTATGAAATCACCCTGCTGACCGTGCGGCACGCCGGTGGTGTATCGTTTTGCGATCCGATCGGTCACCGCCAGGAAGATGGCGATTACCGCGAATCCTGGCAGCCCCAGCCTATGAGTGTTAAGGCGCTGGAGCGCTCCCGGGACATTGCCGAAACGGTCACCGCGAATCTCGGTGGTTACGGTGTGTATGGTGTGGAGCTGTTTGTGAGTGGCGATGATGTCTGGTTTTCAGAGGTGTCGCCGCGGCCCCACGATACCGGCCTGGTTACACTGATTTCCCAGGATCTTTCAGAGTTCGCCCTGCATGCCCGCGCCATCCTTGGTCTGCCGGTGCCGGTGATTCGCCAGTACGGACCCTGTGCATCGGCTGTGGTATTGCCGGAAGGCACTTCAGACCAGCCGGCCTACAGCGGGCTTGAAAGTGCGTTGTCGCAGCCTGATACCCAGTTAAGGTTATTTGGTAAGCCCGAGATTGCCGGAAGGCGGCGAATGGGCGTTGCGCTGGCGAAAGGGGAGTCCCTGGATGAGGCGAGAGCGAAAGCAACCGCTGGTGCAGCCGCAGTCAAGGTCAGTTTTTGAGCAAGAAATGCCTGATTTGAACTTTTTTCAGATCAGGCGTTGACACCTCGGCTGGGGTCTGTAGAATGCGCATCTCCTTCGAGGGGCAAGCCACTGAGGCGGGCCAGAAATCGAAAGGCAACCGTTTGAAAGTACTGAAGAAAACGAGTTTGAAATTTCTTCAGAAAACGGTTGACAGGGCAGCGGAACGATGTAGAATACGCGGCCTTGATTGAGCAACAGCTCAAACGCTCTTTAAAAAGTTAACCAAGTAATTCGTGTGGGCGCTGGCCGAGGTATTTCGGATACGAAATATCAGGACAGTGACTCGTCGAAATTGAGTTTTGTCTTGAGCAAGAATAGAGAATCTTCGGATTCTTGTATGATTTAAACTGAAGAGTTTGATCATGGCTCAGATTGAACGCTGGCGGCAGGCTTAACACATGCAAGTCGAGCGGTAACAGGGGGAGCTTGCTCCCTGCTGACGAGCGGCGGACGGGTGAGTAATGCTTAGGAATCTGCCTGGTAGTGGGGGATAGCCCGGGGAAACCCGGATTAATACCGCATACGCCCTACGGGGGAAAGCAGGGGATCTTCGGACCTTGCGCTATTGGATGAGCCTAAGTCGGATTAGCTAGTTGGTAGGGTAATGGCCTACCAAGGCGACGATCCGTAGCTGGTCTGAGAGGATGATCAGCCACATCGGGACTGAGACACGGCCCGAACTCCTACGGGAGGCAGCAGTGGGGAATATTGGACAATGGGCGCAAGCCTGATCCAGCCATGCCGCGTGTGTGAAGAAGGCTTTCGGGTTGTAAAGCACTTTCAGTGAGGAGGAAGGCCTTAAGGTTAATACCCTTGAGGATTGACGTTACTCACAGAAGAAGCACCGGCTAACTCCGTGCCAGCAGCCGCGGTAATACGGAGGGTGCAAGCGTTAATCGGAATTACTGGGCGTAAAGCGCGCGTAGGTGGTTTGATAAGCGAGATGT